>Ga0209542_10006847_pt1 | contig 22008 bp, 26 predicted proteins | sample RifCSPhighO2_01_FD_184028 | JGI IMG/M metagenome (GOLD analysis project Ga0209542, IMG submission 184028) | Soil microbial communities from Rifle, Colorado - Rifle CSP2_plank highO2_0.1 (SPAdes) (version 2) | ecosystem: Environmental > Terrestrial > Deep subsurface > Rock core/Sediment ... | reverse complement strand
TCGCCGCCATATTTGAATAGTCCGGTGTAGAACGGATTGGAAAGGATAAAAGTCGCCCTCGTCTTGTGGATTCTCTTTCCGCCGCGGGACATAATCCCGCGTTGCGCCAAAAAGTTTGAAATATCCTCTAACCGCGAATTACCTTTTGCGTATAACTCAAACGCTTGGCGAATAATCCGAGCTTTCTTTCTGTCCACGATAATACTTTTGTTTCGCACATCGTTTATGTAACCAATAGGTGCAACGCTCGGATATTCGCCCCGTCTCACTTTTTGGCGCAAACCACGCTTTGTGTTTTCGGAAAGAGAATCCACATAGTATTTGCTTTGCCCAAAGGCGATATTCAACATAAATTTTCCCTGCGGCGTTGGTTCAAACCAGAATTGAGGGAATTTCAACGCCGCAATACGCCCGCAATCAATGAGATAGATTATTTGTCCACCGTCCCGACTTCCTGGGGAAAACTCGAAATCACCCGATAAACATTGGATGTGCCAATTTTCTTAGGCACTACATCTCCTACTTCAGGATGGTGGGCGTCCCTGATCGTTCGATGCCGCATACCTGGTAAATCTTCTTGGCTTCCTGGGACATCCGTGACGGCAAGGCGTAGCGCAGCTTCTTCTTCCGGTCGTACAGGATACTCGTCTGCACCCGGAGCAGGGTCTGTCTGATCCGCTCAGGACTCAGGTGAGTGTACTGTAATCGCACGCGGTGTTCGAGGTAGCGCACCAGAGCGTAGGCCGCATAGCAGATGGCGAGGTGGGCTCTCACTCTCTCGGGTTTCCAGTGGAATACCGGCCTGACTTTAAGGTCGTGCTTGGTCACCCGGAAGGATTCTTCCACCTGCCAAAGGTTGCCGTACTGTGCGAGAATGTCCTGGTGACTCAAGTTCTTCGCGTTCGTTACCACTCCATGGAGACCGTCCCAGCGGCGGTCTTCTTTGATTTTGTCTTCATTCAGGGCGATGGTGGCCCCGGCTGACACGGCGAGATACTTCTTGGCGCCCCCGTTCCCCAGGTACTCCTTGGGGTTTTTCTTTTTCTCCAGTTTCTTTTTCGTCCGTTCAATCGCCTTGTCGCGATCGTGCGCATCCTTGTCCGCTCTTCCCTTCCTCCAGCTCACGAGGAGGGTTCTTGCGCCGTAGGAAAATTGCCCAATGCGGTATTCACCTTCCTTCACGTCCGTGTAATTTTTCTCGTCAAGTATCTGCGCCTGAAGCTTCTTCGGGATGTTGTGCAATCGGCTGCCGACTATGTATTCAATTCCGCGCTCTTCAAATTCCTTGAGGTTGCGCTCGGAGAACATCGCGGCGTCGCCCACAAACACCACTGTACCGATCTGGTACCGCTCTTGCAAGTTCTCAATGAACGGGATCACGGTGTGCCCTTCATAGGTGTCGCCTGGAAAGGCCTGGTAGCCCACCGGTAATCCTTCTTTCGTGACCATGAGAGCGATCAAGACCTGCGGCTGGTTGAACGTCAAATCCTTGCTGTAGCCGTTCTTTCTCAGTTCGTCTTCCTCGAAGGCCTCGAAGTAGATCGTGGTGCAGTCGAAGAAGATGATGTCGATCTTGTCGGGAAACAGCCGTTTCGTGTGCGCGTAGGTGAGGTCGTTCAAACGGGTGACTGCCGCGTCGTCGATTTTATCCATCATCTCGTAGACCGCGTCGAGGTCAAGGCTGCGGCCGAAGTCTTCCTCCAACAGGGCGACGCTGCCCCGCTTGCTCAACGGGTTGGCGATGCGGGCCAGGACAATATCGCGGAAGAGGCTCACGGCAATTTTCTGTCGCAGGGGATTGGCGAGGATCGAGGCGAATTGGAGCTCGTCGAACAGATCGCCGTACACGTCGTGGATGCCCCGTACGATCCGCTCCTCTTCAAAGAGGTCTTTGAGGTTGACGCGGCAGTCGGCATCGCGCGCATCCTCTTTTCGCTCTTTTCCGCGCACCGCCATCCGGGCAAGCTCTTCCGGCGTGAACAACAAACCCTGCGGGCCGGCCTCCAGCCGCGTCTTGATGGATTCGGCGAGGAGTTTGAGCTGGGCAAGCTCGTGCTCGTTCCTTGCCAGCCCCACGTGACGCACGATTTTCTGCACGATCCTGCCGTCGCGGCGGATCGATTCCACGATCTGCACCATCTTCTTGGGACTCAACGGGGTGGTCTTGATTCTCACGTACATGCCTTCAGTATACACCCGTTACGCAGATTGTCCCTGTGGATTAGGCACTACAACGCACTCTCTGAATCTCAACCGCCAACCTTAGCCTCGTTTCCATAGCGGGAAGGAGGCTGAGGGGGGAAGTCGGGGGCGAACGGCGGCTTTTGCAGTATATTTGAAATACCATTGACAGACACATACATTAGACATATACTACAAGTATATGTTCAGAACTCAATTATATTTACCGGAAAAAGTCCATCACTCCGCCAAACTGCTCGCTAAGAGCAGAGGGCTGTCCTTGGCGGAATTGCTAAGAACATGCATTGAGCGCGGAGTAACAGAGGAGCGGCTGCGGTTGGCAAAAAAACCATTGAGCAGTCTTGCAAAACTCAATATCACCGGCGGTCCGAAGGATCTCTCGGCGAGAATGGATGATTACCTATATGGAGGAAAGTAAGCTGTCATCGATATTTGAAGACAAGAGTTTGTTAGCACAGGTATCTGGAGGGGAACCCGCACCTCTCAATATTCAAATTTTAATGGATGCAGATGGGTTTGTGGCGATCGTGAAAGGAGATGACACGAATCATCGGGGCGCGCTTGATATCGTGAATAGGCTGGAAAAACGCGGGGTGCTGTTTTTAATAACCCCCTTCACTATACCAGAAAGCGCAACCGTTCTTAGTTATAAGGTTTCTCACGAGGTAGCACGCGAGTTTTTACGGGAGGTGCGGACGCTTGAGTTAGAAGAGTTTGGAATACTGGAGTTTAATGAACAAATTAAGCAGAGGGCGGATGAAGTATTTGTACGTGAACAAAAAAAAGGAACGTCGTATTTTGATTGCGTGAATATTGCATGCATGGAGCATTATCATCTAGTTGTTTGAAGAGCGAAATGAACGGTCCCACCTTCCGCTGCACCACTTCAATGGGATGATACAGCATGGGAACCATAGATGGTTTCAAAAGATAATAGACCTGTTGTGAATTAGGTTATCCTGCTAAAATGAATAGCAGCAAGGTCTCATAAAACAAAGGAATGTAACACAATAGAACAAAAACCAATATGATGTCCGTTGAAAAAGTCCTTAAACGGGACAGGCTCTGCCGCGCCCTCACCGGCCTCACCCCGCAGGAGTTCATGGGTCTCCTCGCGGTGTTCGCCGCCGCCCTGCAGCAGCGGGCGACGGAGAAGTACCTCACTGATGCCTCCCGGACGCGCAAGCCAGGCGCAGGCAGGAAGCTCTTCGCCGTCACGGTGGAGGACAAGCTCTTCTTCATTCTTCTGTACCACAAGGTGTATCCCACCTTCGACACGCTCAGCTTCCTCTACAACCGCGACCGCGGCAACGTCTGGCGCGCAACCAACCATCTGGCCCCTGTCCTGGAATCTGCCATGGGGAAGAAACTTGCCTTGCCGAAACGGCAGATCAAGTCGGTTGAGGAGTTCTTTGAGGCGTTCCCCGAGGCCAAGGAGGTATTCCTCGACGGCACCGAGCGCCCCATCCAGCGGCCGAAGAACAAGGGCAGGCAAACCGCCAACTATTCCGGCAAGAAGAAGCGCCATACCCGCAAGAACATCATCCTGTCCACCCGGAGGCGGCGGGTGGGGTATTTGAGCCCCACCACCGAAGGCAAGGAGCACGATTTCAGCATCGTGAAGCGGACGAGGCTCCCTGACCACATTCCCAAAGATGTACGGATCAGGATGGATACGGGGTTTCAGGGATTCCTTAAGGAATTCCCCGGCCACGCCGTGTCTATACCCGTCAAAAAGCCCAAAGGAAGACCATTGTGCAAGACTTTCAAAGAACAAAATCGTTGCAAAAGCCGCATCCGGATACTCGTGGAGCACGCCATCGGGGGCGTCAAGCGGTTCAACATCGTCGCCCACGTATTCCGCAACAAGAAGGAGCACGCGGACGACCGGGCGATGGTCATTACCTGCGGACTCTGGAACTATCATCTGGACACTGCCAGCCGCTAATTCCAGAATCTGGAGGAAGGCGTTTGTGTGAAAATATTATTTCGCAACTGCTCTATTATGCTTTACCAATATTGATAACGAGTTTATATGGCAGAACACATTTTTACCGATGCAAATTTCGAATCCGAAGTTGAGAAGTCGGATGTTCCTGTGCTGGTGGACTTTTGGGCGCCGTGGTGCGGGCCGTGCCGGATCCAGGGGCCGATTGTGGAAGAGCTTGCGAAAGAGCTCGAAGGCAAGCCCTACAAAGTCGGCAAGCTCAATGTGGACGAAAGCCCGAACATCGCCCAGCAGTACGGTGTCATGTCCATTCCGACGCTCATGGTCTTTAAGGGAGGGAAGGTCGATAAGCAGATGGTGGGGGTGCAGCAGAAGGAGACGTTGAAGAAAGCGCTTGGTATTTGAGTGACCATTTCGGTGGTCGTTGATAAAAATATGCGTGGGTTGCTCGAGGTAACGCAATTTTCTTGCTGCGGAACTCGCCCGCAGAGCGGAGCTCAAACAGTCCTCGCGGCGAAAATTGATTACCTCTCGCCGAAAAGAGGTTTGATCACGGGGTTTTTTCAATAGACAGCCTTCATTCACCATCCCCCTCTGGCGAGGAGAGGGAAGAAAGAAAAAATATGTGGGACGTTATTATCGTGGGCGCGGGAGCGGCGGGAATGTCGGCGGGCATGTATACGTCCCGCCGTGCTCTCTCTACCCTCATTTTATCCACTGACCTCGGCGGCCAGGCGGCGATGACCGATTGGATAGAGAATTATCCTGGCGTAGTGGGGAAAACGCACGGCGTGGCGATTATGGGAAATTTCCGGAAGCAGTATGAGGAGTTCGGCGGGAAGATGAGGTTTGAAGAAGTGAAGAAGATAGAAAAGGCAGGAGATGATTTCAACGTGATCACGCCGCAAAGCGAAGAACAGGCGCGCGCGGTTATTCTTGCCTTCGGGCTTTCTCCGTGCGAGCTTAAAGTGCCGGGTGAAGAGCGCTTGAAGGGCAAGGGCGTGACCTATTGCGCGACATGCGACGGGCCGCTGTATAATGGAAAGGTTGTGGGGGTCGTGGGCTCCATTTCCGAAGCATTGGATGCGGCAGAATATCTCTCAAAGATTTGTCCGAAAGTGTATCTCTTCCCCCAGCGCGATAAACTCCTGGGTTCGGCCGTGCTCAATGAAAAGGTAAAAGGCATTGCGAATATAGAAATTGTGTGGAATAAAAAGATCACCGAGGTGGCAGGCGAAGACAAGGCGAAGAGCGTGAAGTGGGCCGATATTGCCACGAACGAGGTAGGCGAGACACCCCTTGAGGGCTTATTTGTTGAAATAGGGTATATCGCGAAGACCGACTGGGTGAAGGATTTTGTGGAGCTGGATGCCAAGCGGCAGATTAAGGTAGACAAAGAGAATCGGACAAACGTGCCGGGCGTGTATGCGGCGGGCGATATCACGGACGTGGATTACAAGCAAGTGGTAGTGTCCGCAGGCGAAGGCGCCAAAGCGGCGCTGGAGGTGTATAAGTATTTGCAAGTGAAAGCAGGAAAGCCTGGGGTGTTGACGCCTGATTGGGGCGGAGTTTGACAGAATACGTGCAAAACGTCTAATATGTACATCGTATGAGTGCTACCAAGACGATCACGGCGACAGAAGCAAGGAAGCGTTGGTTTGAGATACTTAATCGCGTGCATTTTGCAGGCGAAGAATTTGTGATTGAGAAAAACAATATGCCGCTGGTAAGAATGGTGCCTGAAAAAAGAGAAAAGAAAATGGACGTTGATGAACTGATCAGATTGACCTGCGGTTTCCTCAAACATGCCAAAAAGAGTAGTTGGTCATCACGGAGGCCGAGTAAGGCTGACAGAGAGCGTGACGAGTATTTGGCGTCGCTATGGAAAAAATAGTCATAGACACGGACATACTGATCAATTATTGGCGAGGGGAAGTGGCGCCATTGTCCGAGCTATTGAAGCAGGGGGCAGAGGGATCCCTGGAACTCGTGGCGTCTCCCATCATGTTGTTTGAATTTTATTCTGGTCTTGAACTCGAGTCGCCTGCGTCACGTGAGCGAGCTGATCTCCTCTTTTCTCAATTTTTTATTCAGGATGTCACTCCACCAATCGCGAAACTGGCCGCACAATTGGTGCGGAAAAATAAGTTGGAAGGCAAGGTAGGCAAGCTTGATGTGCTGATTGCAGCTACCGCGATGATACTCGGTGCAAAATTACTTACGGAGAACCGGCGACACTTTACGCTCATACCGGGCGTTCATTTTGTTGAATAATTTTTTCAAATTATGCAAATTTCAAATCGCGCCTTGGGGACTATCGCCTCGCCCATCCGCAAGCTCGTGCCCTACGCCGAGGCCGCGGCGAAAAAGGGATTGAAGGTCTACGCCATGAACGTCGGCAACCCCGATTTGTCGCCGCCGCCGGTCTTCTGGCGCGAGGTGGCGAAATGGCGCACAGGCGTATTGGGATATGCCCCCTCAACGGGCGAGGCGCGTGCGCGCGAAGCCTGGTCGCATTATTTCAAAAAGCGCGGCCTGCCGCTTAAGCCCGAGGACATTCTCATCACCACCGGCGGGAGCGAGGCGATTTTTTTCTCCATGGCGGTGGTGGCTGATCCGGGCGATGAGATCGTCGTATTTGAGCCGTCGTATTCGAGCTATAAGAGTTATTCAGGCATTCTGAACATCAAGCTTGTTCCCGTCACCCTCTCGCCCGATACGGGCTATCACCTGCCTTCGCAGAAAGAGATTGAAAAGGCAGTCAGCGCAAAGACCAGGGCCATCGTCGTCATTAATCCGAACAATCCTACCGGCGCCGTCTTTACCAAGGCAGAGCTTGCGCGCGTCGCCGCGGTTGCCAAAAAATATAATCTCTGGATTATTGCGGATGAAACGTATCGGGACCTTACATTCGAGGGCAAGAAGACCGTGAGTATGTACGAAATTCCAGGCGCGGCGCCCCGTATCATCATGACCGACAGCGTATCGAAGCGCATGAACCTCTGCGGCGCGCGCATCGGCTGTTTTGCCAGCACCAATCCGGATATTATTGCCAATGCCCTGAAGCTGGCGCAGGCGCGGCTTTCCTCTCCCACGATCGAGCAGCTCGCGATCATACCGCTCCTGACCGGTTCGCAGAAATACCTCGACGACATCCGCGACGAATACCATCGCCGCCGCGACGTGGTCTTTCGCGCGATCTCGCACATGCCCGGGGTGAAGGTGCACAAGCCCGAGGGCGCGTTTTATCTCATAGTCCGGCTGCCGGTGAAGAACGCCGAGGATTTCGTCAAATTCATGCTTGGCGAATTCAGTTACAAAGGGAGTACGGATTTGTTACCCCAGGCGAAGATTTTTATTCCACGCCCGGCAGGGGGCGCAATGAAGTGCGCATCGCGTATGTGCTGAAGGTGGAAGATTTGAAGGCCGCGATGGACGTGCTCGCACGAGGGTTGAAAGCATTTGTCGGAAGATATACCGCGCGCCATGAAGATTGAAGACGCACGACAGATCCCTATCAAGGAATGCGGAGAGCGGTTGGAGGTACTATCGGGCGATGAATTCGTATGCGAGCCGGTCTATTTCCGGCGTGGATTGTCGTCGGATGCGCGTATACGATTGCGCAGCGGCGTCGTCGCGCGATTGCGTCGCGCACAACGCCATTTGCCACAGGGGTGGAATTTTAAAATATGGGACGGGATGAGAACGCTGGACACGCAGCGCCAGCTTTTTGAAGAGATATGCGGGCAGTTATCGCGTGGACATCGCGACTGGACCACGCAGCAGGTACATGACGCGGCTGTCGTGTTTATCACCCCGCCGAGTGCGGATCCCTGCACGGTGCCTCCGCATACGAGCGGCGGTGCCGTGGATCTCACCTTGGTAGATGCGGACGGCAGTGAGGTGGCGATGGGCACGCCGTTTGATGATTTTACCCCACGCGCGCACATTGATTCCTTGCGAGAGATTGACGAAGAAATGCATCGTCATCGTTTACTCCTCAAGCAGGCGCTTGAGGAGGAAGGATTCACGAACTATCCGGACGAGTGGTGGCATTATGATTATGGCAATCAGCTCTGGGCGATCAATCTGCAGAAGCCGTACGCGTTCTACGGAAGCGCAGAAAGAATAGAGAGTCAAGGAAAAAACCAAGCTCAAGAGGTGTGAAGGATTTGACAGCGGCTATGGAAGTGTTACAACATGGACTAGCAAGATATACAAGGAGTATGCCCGCCTAAATTTTGCGGGTGCAGTAAAGAGAATACATCTTGAGAGGAAGAAATATTGTTTCAGAAATTATGTTTATTATTACTCTGCAAAACTTAGGCGGGTATGGCGAATTTATTTAATCAGGCGCTCGCACAGCTCGCGATGGCAGCCGAGAAAGGCCCCGTGGATGCGCACGTGGTTGAGGCGTTGCGGCAGCCGGAGCGGACGGTGCAGTTTTCCTTGCCGGTACGCATGGATAACGGAGAGACGAAGTTTTTTCAGGGGCATCGCGTGCAGCATTCGAGCGTGCGCGGGCCGTACAAGGGCGGCATCCGGTATGCACCGGTGGTGGACGAGAGCGAGGTCAAGGCGCTCGCGTTTTGGATGACGATGAAATGCGCCATTGCAGACATTCCCTTGGGCGGCGCCAAGGGCGGCATCAAAGTGGATCCTAAGAAACTTTCGGAAGGGGAACTCGAGCGTCTTACGCGCGCGTTTGCCCGCGCGCTCGTTCCTTTCATCGGGCCGTGGCGCGATGTGCCGGCACCGGACGTGAATACGAACGGAAAAATAATGGCGTGGCTCCTGGATGAATATGAGACGATGACGGGCACGAAAGCCCCTGCTACCTTTACCGGCAAGCCTATTCCTTTGGGCGGGAGCCTCGGGAGAGAAGCGGCAACCGGCGAAGGAGGCGCGATCGTGCTGGAACAGCTGGTAAAGGATAGGCGTTTGGATCCCAAAAAAACGCGTGTCGCCGTGCAAGGGTTTGGCAATGTGGGCTATTGGTTTGCGCGCGCGGCACACGCACGTGGATTTCAAATCGTCGCGATTTCCGATTCCCGCTCCGGCGTACGGGACAACAACGGCAAGGGCAGGGAAAAAGGCATGGACCCTTCGCATGTGATGCATGATAAACGGGAGAAGGGAATGATTTCCGGATGCTATTGCATCGGCACGGTGTGCGATTGCGAGCACTATACCAAAGTAACGCCCGATCAAGTGCTCAATCTTGACTGCGATATATTGACGCCTGCGGCCGTGGAAAACGTGATTACCGCCAAGAACGCGCGGAAGATAAGAGCAAAAATAATCTTGGAGCTTGCCAACGGTCCCACCACGCCCGAGGCGGATGCGATTTTGGAGCGGCGCGGCATCACCGTAGTGCCGGATATTCTTGCCAATATGGGCGGCGTCACGGTGTCTTACTTCGAATGGGTGCAAAATATCCAGGGGGTTGCCTGGACAGAGGCAGAGGTGCAGGCCAAGCTTGCGGAAAAAATGGTTGCGTCCTATCGCGTCGTTCGCGACATTGCGAAAGACCGCAACGTTTCTTATCGCACGGCGGCGTTTTTGCTTGCGCTCGCGCGGATTGAGGCGGCGATGCGGGCGAAGGGGCTGATACGGTAGAGGCAAGTTCCCTCTTGATAGCTGTCATGCCAGAAGAGAGTGGATTAATGGGATTTTATGAAGGCGAAGATTATACATGGGTGTTGAGTGCCTTATTCTTGATTATCGGTCTTGTCCTCATCCTCCGCGTGCAGCGGTGCGTGATGTGGTAGGGGATTTGAAATGAAGGATTTACTCGCCTATGTCAGAAATACAAGAGAGGTTCCAACCTGTAGCTGCGTCTGTGCTGGTGAAAGATTATTTGTTGCAGGATGGGAATGCGGGCGCACTTCTTGAAGTAAGAGAGGAAATGGACAGGAAAGCTGATCTTCGCATTTCAGGCATTGGCGCGCGGTATGCGGTATAGTACGAAGCAGGAGGTCGGAGAAAGTCTGCAAGTATTAGAGAAGCAATTGAGCACCACCATTTTAAGGAACGGTGCTTAATTATTGACAATTTATATACACATGTTAGTATGTATGTGTAACATTTAATTATTGAAATATGGCTAAGGTATTGGAAAAAAGAACGAATATACTTTTTGATATGAAATTATGGAACAAGCTCACCAGACTTGCAAGTGAGCGCGAGAGATCGGTGGGCGATCTTGTTCGTACTGCCGTTACGCGGACGTATTTCTCTGATCATATTAATCGGGAACGCAGAGAGGCCTTTGAAAGGATAATGAAGCTCCGTACCGTTTCAAAGGAAAAGATTGATTATGAGGAACTCATAAACTATGGAAGAGAACGGTAAGGCTTTCGTGGTAGATGCCTCGTATGTGCTCGCGTTTTTGCTTCCCGACGAAGAACGGGAGGGGGCGAAAGATGTCTTTATACGTTTTATCGATCACGAAATTGATTTCTACTCAATTCCTTTGCTCCCCTTCGAAGTAGTAAACGGTTTGCGTATGGCTATCATACGAAAGCGCCATGACGAACAGACGACAGGAAAATTTCTGGAGGATTTTTTGCGTCTCCGTATTCCCTTGCAGGAGGTATCGATGGAGGAAGTGTTTGCCGTCTCAAGAGCGGAAGGCATTACCGTGTACGATGCCGCGTATCTCGCGCTTGCGCGGCAGCGGAATGCTCCTCTCTTATCGTTCGATACGCATTTACGAAAGTTCGCAGTATCATGAGCGGTATGATGCCATCGCGTGCAATGGAAACTATGGTGCGGCGGGCGGCGGGCTCGCCGTTTATCGTTGGTATGGATGAGGTGGGGCGGGGCGCATGGGCGGGACCGATGGTGGCGGCAGCGGTCGCCATTCCGCTGGGCGCACGCATCAAGGGCGTGCGGGATTCGAAAGTATTGAGCGAGGAACAGCGAGAGGAGGTGGCGCGCGCAATTCACTTGAGTGCCGCGGTCTGGTCATACGGGGTCGTGAGCCATGAGGAAATTGACCGGATGGGGCTTACGGAAGCGAATCGGATGGCGTTTGAACGCGCGATTCTCGGCGTGCGGGAGCCGGTGAGGCATGCGCTGGTGGATGGAAAATACAGGTTTCAGATTTCCGCGCCCGCAACGTTTATTACGGACGGCGATCGTTCAGAATATTTGATCGCGGCGGCATCCATTCTTGCCAAAGTATTTCGCGATCGGCTGATGCGCGCGGCGCACTCGTTGCTGCCTGAATACGGTTTCGCGCGGCACAAAGGATACGGCACCGAGGAGCACCAGAGAGCGTTGCGTCAGAATGGCATGACTTCATTCCATAGGAAGAGTTTTTGTATGGACGAATTACGAATTTCGAATAAGGAATGAGGGTCCCGTTGATTCATGATTCATGATTCGTAATTCATGATTCCTTATTCGACAACGACGCAAGTGGCGCACTACCGGTGTTTTGGAGTATAATTCATGTAAAGGAGTTTCACTCACGTACTATGCTTCGCACCAAGGTCCCCGGCGGCAACGAACTCATCAATTCCGAATGGCTCCTGAAAGAAAAGGCGGGGCTAAGCTTTGGCATGAAAGTGGGCGACTTCGGGTGCGGCGGGGGCGGGTATTTCGCTCTGCAAGCGGCGCGCTTGGTAGGGGATCACGGCCAGGTATTCGCCGTGGACATTTTGAAATCAGTCCTCAATAATGTCCTGTCGCGCGCCCGCAGTTTGGGGATTGAGAATATTGCCACCGTCTGGTCCAACCTCGAGCTGTTCGGCGCCACCAAGCTCATGGATAGCAGCCTGGACTCGGGTCTGCTCATTAATATCCTGTTTCAGAACAACGAGCCGGACGCCATCCTTAAGGAAGCCGCGCGCATGATCCGTAAAGGGGGCCTGCTCCTGGTGGTGGACTGGAAAGAAGGGCGTTTTCCTTTGGGCCCGCTGCCGCAGGACAAGGTCCCGGCATCAAAGGTGCGGGACATGGCGCGCGCGCTCGGGCTTACTGAAAAAGATTCGTTCGACGCGGGGCCGTTTCATTACGGGTTGATGTTTGAGAAAGTATAATGCCAATGTCATGCGAATGGCAACGAATAGATGCGAATATTTGTATCTATTGGCATCTCTGGCATCTCTGGCATCTCATTCGTAGAATGGAATTATTTATATGCCCTCGTTGCAGTATTTTTTCGATCCTTATCCTCCGCAGCTGATCTCCGCCGGCAACACGACTGCGCTCGTCGTGCTGGGCGCGGGCCTGGTCCTTACGGCGTTGCTGTACATCGTGGCGCGTGTCATGCGCCATGACCCGCCGCGCAAGCGTTTCCTCATGCGCCTTGTCCAGTGGAGTGCGACGACCACCTTCGTGCTTCTGCTTCTTTATTTTTTCCGCCGGCAACGCGTGTATCTGCTCGCCTCTCCGATCATTGCGCTTGTGTCGTGTCTCGGGCTTGCGGTTTGGCTTGTGCGGCGGGTGAAAACGAATCTGCGGCGCATGCGGGAGGATGAGAAGGCGCGGCAAGAGCGGGAGATGAAGAAGAAATATCTTAATTAAAATTCGAAGCACGAAGCATCCGGATTTGGAATTTCGAATTTATCAAGCTATGGGTAAGCCGCATCCGAAGGGGATCCAAGGCGAGGACATCGCTGCGCGGTATCTGTCGGGAAAGGGATATGACGTGAGAGAGCGGAATGTGCATTATCGCGGCGGAGAGCTTGATATCGTGGCGTTCGACCCTGCGCAAAAGGAGTTGGTGTTTGTCGAAGTGAAAAGCAGATCAAGCAGGTTATTCGGTTGGCCGGAGGAAGATGTGCGGGAACGGAAGCGCACGCGACTAAGGCTGGCAGCCGGCCTGTATCTCGGGAGTCATCGCCAATACCGCACCGCGCCGTATCGTTTTGACATTATTGCTATAGAATTGAGGGAGACATCGGCGCGCGTGACGCACTATAAAAACGTTGAAATAAGGTAGCCAAATGCGGCATTTCATGGCGCAATGGATGCGCACCGCTGCTTCGCCCGCCTGTGTACTTGCGGTTTTTTTGTTGGTTGAGTAAGATGGTGTAATTGGCAAAATAGCACTTTGGCGAAATAAACAGCAAAAAGAGGAGCAAATGAATAAAACAGAAGTACGCGAAACAGTATTCCGCAATAATCTCCTCACGTATGTCTTTGACAATTGTTCGCGCGCTCGCCATGCGGGTGCGCACGTTCGGGATTGCCCTCGCGATAGTCCTGCTTGCGCTCGGGCCGGCGGCGCAGGCGGCCACCGTCGCCGAGCCGGTATTTGACGCGCCGCGCTACGGGGACATGCAGCTTGACGCGCTTCCTGCGTTTGTGGGCCGCGCGGGCGCAGACAGCGAGCTTGCCATTGCGATCGACGGCGAACGGATGGGAAAAGCGCAATATTCTACGACGTCCACGACAGAGGCTCCGTTTGCGTTTACGCCGGCAGAGCCGCTTCAGCCAGGGTATCATTATGTCGAGGCGTTTGCCTCGGACCCTACGGGAGAAAAAGAGGCGCGGCAAAGCCTGTGGTGGCTCTTTCATGTGCGCGACGCGCTGCCTGCGCCTATATTACGGCGCACCATTGAGCGCGCCGGAGGGTCGCTCGTCGTTATAGGAGTGGTACAAAGCGGCAACCGCGTACGGGTGTATCTCGACGGAAATGCCGCAGTCTTGAGCGCAGCATATATACACGCTTCGGGTACCGCAAGTTTTGCCATTACGCTTCCGTCAGTCTCCGTCGGCGCCCATACGATCGCATTGTCGCTGGTGCGGCCGGACGGCACAGAAGGCACGCGGTCAGAGCCGTATCCAGTGACGGTGACCGGCGCGGCAACGCCTTCTCCCAAACCAGAGAAGCCTTATCAGCCTGTTGCACTGGCGCCTGTCACGCGACCGTCTCAAGAGGTCGAATCTCCGCAGGCTTCACAGGCGCAAGAAATAGAAAGGGAAGAAGTTATGCCGCAGCCTGTTCCTGCTATGGAGCCGGAAGCGGTTTCTCCTAAACCGGACGTGGTTATCCAGGAAAGCGGCGATGCGCAGTCGGTCGTGATCGTGCCAGCGCAAGGTCCGCTGGAAACGGCGACCCGCGCCGCTCCGCAAACTGAAGCAGCAGCGCCGACGTCAAAAAGCCGCGGCCAGCTCGTCGCGTTGGTTGTGCTGGGTCTGCTCCTTGTCGCATTGATTATCTGGTATGCGACGCGCAAGGATGGCGACGACAGAGAAGGCGGTATGCCTTCTCCCACCGCTCCCCGCGCACCGTCTTCGGGAGAGGGGGCCGTCAGCGCTCCCTCCGCGCCCGAGGAGCCGGAAGATGATATCCCGTTTCCCCCACATCCGCCGCCGCCCGCGCCGAACTTCGCCTCACGCACGGATCAGTATTAATGAGCCGTTACACATAAAATAAAGAACCAGCTCCGCAAAAGGCGGGGCTGGTTTTTTGTGTAGCTTATTGACTTATCGCCTGACATTCCCTATACTACTTGACAGTAGGACACTTGAATAGAGTGTCTCTTTTTATTTCTCGGTGGAAATATTGACGGATGAGTAGAGAAGCGAATTATATGCCTAGCAGGCAAGAGCAAACACTCCATCGTCACGTAAAAGTATTTAGCCTGATATTGGGTTTATTTGTTGCGATAATTTGGTATTTCGCGGACAAGTATGGCTGGCGTAGGTCGCATACCTATGGAAATTTGATCGATATGTATTGGCCGCGGTATCCTGTTGTCACCGCTGTACTGGCGAGTCTCGTCGTTATTATTTTTATCGGAGGAACGTATCTTATCGGACATATACATAACCGGAAGCGATGGTCTCAGATTCGATGCCAGAAATGTGGTTTTGTGGGTGTTCCGTCCCATTTAGTAGGAGATAATACTCAATTGTCCGGAGGATGGAAAGAATTGTGGTTGTTACACTTGAACGATTCTATAGGCGAGCGTTTTGCATGCCCTAAATGCGGGGGTGAAGAATGTGAGCGAATATACAAAAGCGATATTATCAATAAATAAATTTTTGTTATGAATTCAGAATTGCATTCAGCCATCAAGCAGCTCTGCGACGAGCGCGGGATTCCCATGGAGGCCGTGATCGAAACGATCGAAGCGGCGTTGGCCGCCGCCTATCGCAAGGATTACGGCGAAAAGAACCAGAACATCAAGGTGAAATTCGACCTGGAAACCGGCGACATGAAGGTGTTTGACGTGAAAGAAGCGGTCGAAGATGAGTTTGTGGCAAAGGCAGTGGCCGAGGCTGAAGCGCAAGCCGCCGCGCGCGCGGCTGCGGCCGAAGCAGGCCAGCCCTTGCCGCCCCTGCCGGTGGTTTCGTCCGCACCTGCAGACGGGGGAGAGTCGCCTGAAGAGCGGAAATACAATCCCAAGACGATGATCGCGCTGGAGGAGGCGAAACTATTGAAGAACGATGCCGTGATCGGCGAAGAAATCTGGACGCCGTTGACGGCGCCCACGGGATTCGGGCGCATGGCCGCACAGACCGCGAAGCAGGTGATTATTCAGAAAATAAGGGAAGCCGAACGCATGCAGGTATTTTCCGAATTCAAGGCCAAGGAAGGCGAGCTGGTGTCAGGCATTGTCCAGCGCGTGGACGGAAGGGCCGTCGTGATCGATCTCGGGCGCATGACGGCGGTATTGCCGCCGGGAGAGCAGGAGGGAGGGTCGCGCCTGCGTCCGGGCGACCGCGTGAAGGTGTTTATCAAGGAGGTGAAGGAAACCCAGCGGGGGCCTGAAATCGTCGTGTCGCGCTCGCACCCCGAAATCGTGCGCCGGCTCTTTCAGCAGGAAGTGCCCGAAGTCGCGGCCGGCACCGTCGAGCTCAAGTCCATCGCGCGCGAGGCGGGATCGCGTACCAAGATCGCCGTGGCGGCGACGGATCCGAACATTGATCCCATCGGTTCATGCGTAGGACAGCGCGGCACGCGGGTGCAGACGGTGATCAATGAACTTGGCGGCGAGAAGATCGACATTATTGAATACTCGCCCGAGGCTATCCGCTTTATCATCAATGCGCTCTCGCCTGCGAAAGTGTCGCGCGTGGAACTGGACGAGGAGCGGAAAGAAGCGCGCGCGTACGTGAAGGAAGACCAGCTGTCGCTGGCCATCGGCAAGGGCGGGCAGAATGTCAGGCTCGCGGGCAAGCTCACGGGGTGGCGCATTGACATCCTGCAGGAAGGGCTGGATGAGGCGGCGCAGCCGGTGGCGTCGTCGGAAGAAGGGATGATTGAGAAGCCTGCGGAGGAGAGCGCCAATGGCGGTGCGCCTGGATCTGCGCCTGCGGCCGCGGAAGGGGAAACGACTTCCGAGGAACAGTCGGATGAGCGCGCATCAACGCAAAAAGAAAACGCTGCTGCTTCGGAAGAAGGAGATCTTCACCCGCCCGCGCCAGACAAAGCCTTGCCGGAAGAGGCGCCTGCGAAAGACCCTGCGCCAGAGAAGAAGGCGGCCAAGGAGAACAAGCATAGAATAGAGGAGAACCTTTAGAAATATGATGCGCGTGCCGCGGGTGCCGCCTTTCTTGCTGTGGAACTCGCTCGCGTTGTTCGCTCACACAGTCCTCGCTGCGAAATGCGGCACACCGCGACTATCATACCCACATTCAATTTAAGGGATTTATACTAACCATACTTTAAAATCCTAAATTTATCAGTGAGCAAGGAGGCGAGTTCCGATTCATGCGCCGACAGGTTGGCGCACAACCGCTGCGCCGCGCGCTGCATTGCCCCGAAGGTGGGGTAGTAATGATCTTTGACCAGTTTCCCCTTGGCGAATTTCCACAATCGTTCGATAAGGTTGAGGTTGGGCGAGGAAGAAGGCAGGAACCAGAACTCGATCGCGGTGCCGAGGATGTGTTGAGACACCAGTTTGGCATGGAAGTAGGTGGCGTTGTCGAGGATGACGATGATGCGGGCCTTATCGGCATAGGCCCCAAGGAGCTTGTCGCAGAACCTGATGACCATTTTGAAGTTGCAGGTCGCGGCGGTGGCGAGGCGAGTCAGGCGGTGCTCTCCCCGCTCCAGGGCGCCGAGGATGGTGAGCCGCTTCCGTCCGGAGGCGGTGGGGATCATCTTCTGCGTCCCCTTCCGCATGTAAATCTTGCCGGGAACGGTGGCATGGAGGAGGTGGACGGCGTCGGCGAACATGATCACAGTCTTCCGCGCCTTTTCAGGGCACGCCTTCAGCTCGCGCAGCAATTTCCGGTACTTCTTTTAAAAAAGCCCTCTGTTTCCGGGGATCGGCCTTAGCGGGAACAATGCCAGGAACCTTCTTCACGAGCTTCAAGCGCTTAAGAAGTTTCCCCAGGCCGTTGGTAGAGTAACGCACCTTGAAACGGGATTCCACCCAGGACTCAATCTCTTTCAGGCGGGAAAACATGCCGTCTTCTATCTTCCTGGCAAGCTCTTCTTCTTGTGTGGCTTTGAGATAGCGGTGGTTGCCATGATAATGGAGAGTGAGGAGGCCGCGTTCTCCTTGAGCGAGCCACAGGTTAACCCACTCGACGACGGTGGTGCGGTGCACGGCGAGAAGGCGGGCAATTTCCCGTGGCTTTCTACCCTCATCCCGCCACAGGACGCACTGGATGCGGGGCAGGAGCTTGGGATTGAGATCGCCGGGGTGCCGTAACCGCTCCCGCAGGTGCTTTCGCCGGTAGGGCGTCAATGATACCGTGATCATAGGTTTCAATGAATTTAATCTTTGTTTTTAAGGACTTTCGACTGAAATCTGTGATCATGATACCATATTTCTGTAGGATTTTAAAGAGGGATTAGTATATCTCTAGTTCATCATCACACTTATTGGTTTAATTCGTCATACGCTATGTCATCTGCGTTTATTTTTTCGCTCGTCGCCGGAGCGTTCGCGGTCGTGTGGGGGCTTCTACTGTCACGCTGGATATTAAAACTTCCCCAAGGGAATGACGCCATGCAAGCGATCGCGAAGGCGATCCAGGAAGGAGCTGCCGCCTACCTTAAACGCCAGTACCGCACAGTGGCGCTCATTGCCGTACCGGTTGCATTATTGCTTCTGCTGATTGATTGGCAGACCTCCGTGGGATTTCTTATCGGCGCAATCTGTTCTGCGCTTGCGGGCATCACCGGCATGGCCATCGCAGTGCGGGCGAATGTGCGCACGGCAGAAGCCGCGAAAGACGGGTTGGCTTCGGCATTGGACGTCGCCGTGAAAGGAGGCTCGGTCACGGGATTTATGGTGGTGGGATTGGCGTTGTTGTCGGTGGCGGGCTACTATGCCGCAACCGGCAGTATCACCGCGCTGATCGGCCTCGGATTCGGCGGTTCTCTTATTTCGGTTTTTGCGCGTTTGGGCGGCGGCATTTATACTAAGGCGGCGGACGTCGGCGCGGACTTGGTGGGCAAAGTGGAAGCGGGAATCCCGGAGGACGACCCGAGAAATCCCGCGGTGATCGCGGACAACGTCGGCGACAACGTCGGCGACGATGCGGGCATGGCCGCGGATTTGTTTGAGACGTATGTGGTGACGATGGTGGCCGCGATGCTGCTGGGCCATATTATCTTTCCCGACTCCCCCGCAGCGGTGTTCTTTCCGCTCGTGATCGGCGGGGCGGGAATCATCGCGACGGTGCTGGGCAGTTTTTTTACGCGCTTGACGAACGACAGCCGGGATATCATGGGCGCGCTCTACAAAGGGCTTATCGCCGCCGGCGTGCTGACGGTCATATTCTCGGCAGTGATCGCGCCGCGATTTATTAATCAAATAGGCGAAGAGGTATGCGGGGCGCTGCTGCCGTCGGCAGATGCATGCGCGCGGAGCGCGTATCATCTTGAGGGCTATAATCTGTTTTTTGCCATTCTGGTGGGACTTGTCGTGACCGCGCTTTTGGTGGTGATCACCAATTATTACACAGCCAAAGAGCACAAGCCGGTGAAGAGCATTGCGGACGCGTCAGTCACCGGACACGGCACCAACGTGATTGCGGGCTTGTCCGTCGGCATGATGGCGACGGTCCTTCCGGTGGTGGCGATTGCGGCCGGCATCTGGGCGGCGTTTGCGCTTGCAGGGCTCTACGGCATTGCCCTGGCTGCGGTGGCGATGCTGTCGCTCACCGGCATCATTGTCACCATTGACGCCTACGGGCCGATTACGGATAACGCAGGGGGCATTGCCGAAATGGCAAACATGCCTCCTGAAGTCCGCGCCATTACCGATCCTTTGGATGCGGTCGGCAATACGACCAAAGCAGTGACCAAAGGCTACGCGATCGGCTCGGCAGGACTCGCGGCGCTGGTGCTCTTTGCGGCCTATACCCAGGAGTTCAGCCTGCGGGGCATCGAGCTCTCGTTTTCCTTATCTGATTCAGATGTCATCATCGGGCTTTTCTTGGGTGGCCTTATCCCGTATTGGTTCGCATCGCTCGCCATGAGCGCGGTGGGCAAGGCGGCAGGATCGGTCATTACCGAAGTGCGCCGGCAGTTCAAAGAAAAACCCGGCATCATGCAGGGCACCGACAAGCCTGATTACGGGAAAGCGGTAGACATCGTCACGTCGGCGGCGCTCAAACAAATGATTGCTCCCGCGCTTATCGCGGTGCTCGCCCCGGTGGTGGTAGGGTTGCTGCTGGGACCGGTAGTGCTGGGAGGTTTGCTGGTCGGGGCGATCGTCACCGGCATTTTTCTCGCGATTTCCATGACGTCGGGGGGCGCTGCCTGGGACAATGCCAAGAAATACATTGAAGATGGCGCGCACGGCGGCAAGGGGTCAGAGGCGCATAAAGCAGCGGTCACCGGCGATACGGTGGGCGACCCGTACAAAGACACGGCAGGCCCGGCGATCAATCCCATGATCAAAGTGTTGAATATCGTGGCGTTGTTGCTGGTGCCGCTGTTGATTAAATTAATGCAGTAGGCATATGGCAGAGGATGAATTGGAGAAATTAAAATTTGATGCAAGCGGCAATCTTCCTCCGCCGCCTCCTGACGACAAGGATCCGATAATCGAGGAGGGGGGGGGAGCCTCGGGGATCGAAGAATGAGCGATTACAAAAAATATTGAAGGCAGAGCAGTCAACCATCGCTGATTTTAGACAGACAGATATTTTGACGGCTAAATTGGATACGCACGACCTTGTATTCTCCTCGATCAAAAGAGGTTTTTCTGGGCTTGAACAGCAAATCCCTCGGAATGCCACGGGAATGACGCACAGCCGCCTTGAGCGCACGCAGGAGCTCGTCGGCGTGTTGAAGATGGCGGACGGTCTAAAGGCCGAGATGAGCGATGTGGCGAAAAAGCTGTATTCAAGCGATGAGTTAAGTGAAAATTTGGTAAAGAAAGCCGGTGAAGTGAAAGGTAGACTCAAGGCATTTGAGAAGAAATTGGAACAATTTACCGAAAATACTTCAAAGTTTGTAATACGATTGCGGCAATGGGCACATGAGGGTAGACAACACGGTATGCGAGAAAGCGACATTCAAGAAATTAGCCTTAATGCGTCCAAGATAGGCGCGGGATGCAAAGCAGCGGTTGAAAACGTTGCCGCAATCTCTCGGAATTGGGAGCGCAATGTGATGAGCGCGCAAAAAGTGTTTCAAGATAAGACGGATGAGATAAATAGAAGTAGTGGGATTGATACATGAATATTACAGTGAAAAAACAACCAAAGTCCCTCGTTTCCCTGTCCATTGAAGTTCCGTGGGAAGACGTGCAACCATATCTCAAGCGTGCGGCGAAGGAGTATGGCGAGAAAACCTCCGTTCCAGGATTTCGGAGAGGGCAAGTGCCGTATGAGGTCATAGAGAAGCGTCTCGGCATCGAGGCGCTGCTTGATCTGGCATTGGAAACCCTCGTGAGCCATACGTATGTGCAGGCGCTTAAAACGCACAAGCTCGAGACGGTCGGCGCGCCGAAGGTAGACGTGAAGGCGCGCACGCCCCGGCAGCCGGTGCAGTATGAGGCCGTGGTGGCCATATTGCCGGAAGTGAAGCTGGGCAGCCTGGAGAAATTGTCGGTGAAAAAAGCAGCCGTGGCGGTTACCGATGAGGATGTTGAAAAATTAATGAAAGATCTTCAGCGGATGCGGGCGACGGAGCGCGAGGTCTCGGAGCCTGCGGCCAAGGGACACAAGGTGACGGTAAGCTACCGCCTCTCGCAAGACAAGGTGCCGCTGGAAGGCTCTTCGGCGACCGACACCGATATCGTGCTGGGAGAAACGCAGGTGCTGCCTGGATTTTCTGAAAGCTTGATTGGCATGAAGGCAGGGGAAGAGAAGACATTCCCCGTCCGTTTCCCCGACACCTGGTCCCGCAAGGACCTTGCGGGAAGGACGGTAAATGTTGAGCTTTCACTGAAGAAAGTTGCGGTAATTGACCTGCCTGCGGTGGACGATGCGTTTGCGGCGTCCGTGGGTACGTTTGCCACCGCGCAAGAACTTAAGGACAAGATGCGTGAGAATATCCGGTTGGAAAAAGAAGAGACGGAAGAGCGGCGCGTGGGCTCGGTGGCGGTGGAAGCAGTCGTGAAGACGAGCACGTTCGGCGAGATCCCCGAGATATTGATCAGTGCGGAGATTGACCGGATGGTGGAAGATGTGACGCGCGAGGTAACGCACTACGGAGTTTCATTCGATGACTGGCTGAAGAAGCTCAACAAGACTCGTGAAGCGCTTCGCAAAGAATTCGAGCCCCAGGCCGTGGAGCGGGTGAGGGCGTCGCTCGCACTCCGCGCGCTCGCGCAAGAACAGGAAATCGTGCCGGAAGAAAAGGAATTGCTTGAAGAGGTCCAGAAAATCCTGCAACAAGCGGGCGGCAATCCCGAAGCCCAAGAGCGCATCCGCACGCATGCGTTCCATGATTATCTCAAGAATCAAATCGTGACAAGGAAGAC
>Ga0209542_10006846_pt1 | contig 22011 bp, 25 predicted proteins | sample RifCSPhighO2_01_FD_184028 | JGI IMG/M metagenome (GOLD analysis project Ga0209542, IMG submission 184028) | Soil microbial communities from Rifle, Colorado - Rifle CSP2_plank highO2_0.1 (SPAdes) (version 2) | ecosystem: Environmental > Terrestrial > Deep subsurface > Rock core/Sediment ... | reverse complement strand
CTGGGCAGAGAGCGTCGCGATATGGCAGGGAGGCGGGCAGGTTTTTGGGCGCGTGGGCACTTAGCTCAGCTGGCTAGAGCATCTCGTTTACATCGAGGGGGTCGGGGGTTCGAGTCCCTCAGTGCCCATAAGGGTTCGAGAGGGGAATTAAATCGCAGCACGACGATTGTGGTCAAATGGCACATTGTATTTTTCATAACGCCGCGGTAGCTCAGTGGTAGAGCAGAGGCCTGGATTCTTCGGGCCATTTCGCAGTAATGCGTTACAAAAAACTGGGTGAACTCGGGGAAACCCTTCATTGCAGGTTGCAAAGGGCAATCCCGAGCCAAGCCGCATACCTTGCATGCTATGGAAACGTGTGCGGAAGGTGTAGAGACTATCCCGTAAGGGAGTACTGCCTCGATTGTATGAGGCGGGAAGCGCCCAGCTCCTACTGATAATTCGTCAGCAGGATGATGATATAGTCCAACCTCTAGCGAAAGCTAGAGACCAACAAGGAAGAGCCTTGTGTCGTCAGTTCGATTCTGACTCGCGGCATAGTAAAAGTTGAACATTGACAAACGAACAGCTGTGATATAATATAAATATATTATACAGTGGTTCAATAATATGAGTTATTATGAGGAATGATAAGCATATTGCAGAGAGGTTGCGCCGAAAAGGTTTAAGCTATAGCAAAATAGCCAAGGAATTAGGCATTGCAAAAAGTACCCTTTCTGATTGGTTTTCGAGGACAACTTGGTCGCGCGACATTAAAGCGGATTTAACTGGGCGAGCTAATTACATTAGCCGAAAGCGTTTACGACTGATCAATAAGGCGCGCTGTGAACGTTTTGAGGCGATTAGAGAAAGTAATAGACAGCAAGCCGAAAAAGAATTTCCGATGTTGTTGGAAAATCCGCTTTTTGTAGCCGGGATTAATTTGTACTGGGGGGAGGGGGACAGTAAGGCAGAGAATGCTGTTGTGCGTCTAGCAAACACGAATCCTGAAATGATACGAATTTTCTCACGATTCTTGAGGGAAGTGTGTGAAGTACCTCCGGAAAAATTTCGGGCAAGTTTAGTTCTATATCCCGACCTAAAAGATGAAGTGTGTAAGAAATTTTGGAGCAAAGCAAGTGGCGTTCCCCTTGAACAATTTCATAAAACACAATATATTCAAGGGAAACATCCTACAAAGCGACTATCTCATGGGATTTGTTCAGTAATTGTCGGTGGCAGGGGTTTTAAAGAAAAGGTGTTGCAATGGATTAAGTTATTTTATACCACCTATTAGTCATATGCGGGCGTCGTATAACGGTTATTATATCTGCTTGCCAAGCAGAAAATGGCGGTTCGATTCCGCTCGCCCGCTAAGACAGACTTTTTCAAACCTTATGAAACACCATCAAGTTGCTGAACGTGTTACCGATGCCTATCTGTCGTCGAAAGACGATCTCGCCCATTGGATGCTGAAAGAGCATGTGCAAGTTGTGGCTGCGAACGCGGAAGAATTATCGAAAAAGTATGGCGCTAATGAAGATTTAGCTGTCGCGGGGGCGTGGCTCCATGATCTTGGTGATGCTTTTGTGCGGAGACATGCGAGCGATCACGAAGCAATTTCGGTTCGAGAAGCTTGCAAAATATTGAAAGATTCCGGATATTCATCGGAGGAAATTAGAGAGGTTACAGAGGTGATTATCGCTCTCCATTCTTGCAAGGAAGGCAATTTGCCCCAAACTCCTGAAGGAAAAGTGCTTGCTACCGCTGATGCCTTTGCGCACCTTTCTACTGATTTTTATCTTCAGTTTGCATGGAAACATATGCCCGAGGGCAAGTCGTATGAAGAATTTATTGCGTGGGTAGGTGCAAAAATTGAGCGAGATTTTCACAATAAGATTTTTTTTGACGATGTAAGGGACGAAATGAGGGAGAGGTATAAGGCGTTAAAGATTGTATTTACTCGGAACAACATATGAAACCCGGCATTGATCATATTGGTGTCGCTGTATGCGCACTCATCCTTAATGAAAACAAGGAAATTTTTCTTGCGAAGCGAAGTCAAAATTGTCGCAATGGAAAGGGATATTGGGAGGCGCCTGGAGGAAAGGTTGAATTTGGCGAGCGGCTAGCTGATGCAATCAAGAGGGAAATATACGAAGAACATGGGGTTGAGATAGAAATTTTGAAGCAGTTTCCTGCAATGGATCATATAGTGCCGGAGGAGCAGCAGCATTGGGTTACGACTGCGTTTGTTGTGGGCATCGAAGGGGAACAGGCGCCGAAAATAATGGAGTCTGATAAGTGTGATGCCGTAGGTTTTTTTGCCCTCGATAACTTACCGCAGCCACTTGCCTCAATTACAAAAATTGACATCGATTATTTCATAAAACAGAGATCCCTCCAGGACTAACAAGACCAGCCATTGACTTTTTTCACCAATCTGCTATACTGGCAACATCGTAGGAAATCCCTCATCGGGATTTTTTATTTCGCTCTCCAGAGGAGGGAGGAGGCGTCGCGACGTTCACACTTAGATGACTTCTATGAGAAAATTAGCACCATGGCTGCTCATATCGTTGATATATACGTTTGCATTTCCGCAGCATTCATTGGCGGCGGAGATCAGTAACCCTGAACAAGTGCTGATATTTCCGTACGATGAGGAGTTGGTACAGGCATATCAAAATATGGAGAGTCGGCGAGATCGATTTATGACAGTGTTTATCACCGCATATTCTTCGACTCCGGATCAGACCGATTCGTCGCCGTTTATAACCGCAGCAGGTACACGCGTTCGTCCAGGCATAGTAGCAGCAAATTTTTTGCCCTTTGGCGCACGGATTCGTATACCGAAATTGTTTGGTGAGCGCATCTTCATAGTTGAAGACCGCATGGCAGAACGACACGATGATCGAGGGCAGGCACTGGCGTTTGGTGCAGCGTATAGCACCATTGAAATTGTCGACTAGTCGCTAAATATTAACACGCGGTGCTTCTCGGTTCGTACGAGGAACCAAGGAGATAGAAGCACTCCACAACAGAGCCCTTTTGTACTAGAGAGCAGAGGGGTTTTGTTGTATTTTGGTGAGATCACCATGCAGGCACACCGGATCCATGGCCTCAATTTCGTCCATGTAGGGGAGTCCTGATGGCATACCGTTTAGGAAGAATATTTTTTTATGGTTCACATATGCCTGCCCCATTTCCATGAGCACGTTGCCGCCGATGTAGTTGTCTATATCAGGAACGCGCTTTTTTGCATTTACGATAAGAATGGCCTCGCTCGAAACGATACCCTTATAATGCTCGTGGAAATAGTTATTTTCTCGCTTTATAGCCGCTCGCTCACCCTTTTTCCAGCGACTGACTATATCTTGCCGGTCTCCTCGTACAAAAGCCTCGTAATGCGGATGAATGGTGGCATTGTGGCCGAGCTCGCACAGCTGGTTTTTTGTCGCAACCATTTCTTTCATAAAGCTTGAGCTGCCGAGGACGTAGATGGTCATTGGAGATTTATTGAGTCACGCTTCAAACTCGCCAGTTTTTTTGTTTTTGTACACGTTGTTCCATGGGAAAATTTTTCCATTCATTGTAACATATACACCATGGGGAAGCGTTTGCGCAAATGCGAGTGCAGCACCCAAGTTGAATAATCCATCAGAACTTCCAAATTTATATGGAACCATCGCCCCAGTTAAAACAATCGTCTTATTCTTGATAGAGCCTGCTAGAATCTTGGCGGTATCCGCCATGGTATCTGTTCCGTGGGTGATCACAATTTTATCCAAGGGTTCTTTTTTGCAATTGTCTAGAATAATTGCTCTGTCGGCAGCTGTCATATCCAAGCTGTCAATCATCATAAGCGTTCGGATATCGACATCGAGCCTAGATCGTCCGAGATGAAGCATTTCCGGCAGATGAGTGTCTTTAAAAAATAACTCGCCAGTCAGTTCATTATATTCTTTGTCGAACGTTCCACCGGTGACAAATATTTTGAGTTTCATTTTGGGCTGTTATATGATCGCCGGCTTGCCGCTTCCTGTTCCATCGCTATGGCGAAATCTCGCTCTTCAATAATTTTTGCCAAGAGTACCTGTTTTTCTGCCTCATTAAAGGCTGAATTGAGTTGGTGCTCTAATACTAACATTCGTTCTCGCGCAGCGCGGACCATTTCCTCATATTTTTGGGCGTACATCTCATTGATTTGCATCTCCATCTTTTCGCCATTGCCAGCTTTATCATATAAACCTTCCCAATATTTTCTGGCTTGTTCTGCATCAATAGTTGCATTTGGATTTGCTTTAATCATGTCTTTAATCTTCCCCAGGATCGTCTGTTCTTTCAGTTCATATGCCCTTATTTCTTCCGGACTTATTTCGTCAATCATTAAGGCGCGACCCGGGTCGCCTTCTGGAGCAGTAAAACCGCGAATTCTAACTTTTTTGCCTGCAACGTCTATAATGTCTCCGGTTCCAATACCCATTATTTGTTCGGTGACAGTTTCCTGCCCTGCTTCAACTTTATCCTCCTGACCTAGTGGGGCGCCTTCAAGATTGGCCATGACGATTGTTGTTAGAGTTAATTATTAAAAAGTTATCAGCTATTAGTTTTGGTGCCCGGAGAGGGAGTCGAACCCTCATGCCTTTCGGCACAACATTTTAAGTGTTGCGCGTAAACCATTCCGCCATCCGGGCGAGCTGCCGAGAGATGGGTACGGATAATCTCAAATAACAAATTTGCAACTACTACGCTGCGACTTTCTAGAGGCCCCGGGCGGAATTGAACCGCCGTAAAGGGTTTTGCAGACCCTTGTCTAAGCCACTCGACCACGGAGCCATAAGCCTACTATACCGTGCAAAATCGTCAGAATCAAGGTTATGCATGTGGCCTTATATAGGTTGTAGTTCAAGCTCCAGCTGGCTGCGGCGTTGGCATGCCAACCAATTTCTCGAAATCAGCTCGTTCAAGGTTTTCTTTTTTGATGAGTTCTGATGCTACTTTTTCGAGTAACCGGCGCTTTTTCTTAAGTATATCTTGTGCTGTTTTGAGTGCTTTTTTAATTGCGGAAGAAACCTCGCTGTCTATAAGTGCTGCGGTGTGTTCCGAATAAATGCGGCGCTCGGTCAATTCACGTCCCAAGAAAACTTTTTCGTGCGCTTCATCGTACGCAACAGGGCCGATTTTGTCACTCATGCCATAGCGAGTCACAATGCTGCGAGCTAAGTCAGCAGCGCGTTTCAGATCGCTGGAAGCGCCAGTCGTTACCTCGCTGAATACGAGTAATTCCGCGGCATAACCGCCCAATAATGTGGCTAGTTCATCGAGGAACTGACTGCGAGTATGATAGTGTCGCTCTTCCTCCGGAAGCTTTAGTGTAAAGCCCCCTGCGCTTCCACGCGCTACAATAGAGACTTTACGTATCGGATCGGTGTTGGGGAGTATGTGTGCCACAAGTGCGTGTCCAGCTTCATGATAGGCGGCAATGCGCTTTTCTTTTGCTGAATAAATGCGGCTTTTTTTCTCTGAACCGAGTAATACTTTTTCGAGCGCTTCGTACAAATCTCCGTCGTGAATGGTTTTTTTGTTATCTACCGCAGCGCGTATCGCTGCTTCGTTGAGCAGGTTTTCGAGGTCAGCGCCCGAGAATCCAACGGTGCGTTCTGCGAGTTCACGCAGCTTTACATCCTTTGATAGCGGCTTATTCGTTGCGTGAATTTTCAAAATTTCGAAACGCTCATTGATATCTGGCATGTCGAGCATGACAGTTCGGTCGAAGCGACCGGGGCGTAATAACGCGGGGTCGAGCACGTCTGGACGGTTGGTTGCAGCCAGCACAATAAGCCCGGTATCGCGTTCAAATCCATCCATCTCTGAAAGAATTTGGTTCAGCGTTTGTTCGCGCTCGTCATGTCCGCCGCCTAAGCCGGTACCACGCATCCGGCCGACCGCGTCGATTTCATCAATAAAGATAAGGGCTGGGGCATGTTTTTTCGCTGTTTGGAATAAATCGCGAACGCGTGAGGCGCCTACACCAACGAACAGCTCGACGAATTCACTGCCTGATGCATGAAAGAAAGGTACATTTGCTTCACCAGCAACTGCTCGGGCGAGCGTTGTTTTGCCAGTTCCCGGGTTTCCGATGAGTAACACGCCTCGCGGAATCTTTGCTCCCATATCCAAATACTTTTTCGGATTTTTGAGAAAATCTACAATTTCCTTGAGTTCCTCTTTTGATTCTTTAAGTCCGGCTACGTCAGCGAATGTGGCTTTTTTCTTGCCTCGGAAATCAGCAACCCGTGCATTACTTTTACCGAATCGCATAGCTGACATTTGTCCGCGCTGTGCTTGTCGCATCATATACCAAATGAAACCGCCAATAATGAGCAGTGGCAACAACGTAGAAATGAGCGTGCCAAGCAGCAATGAATTGGTTGATTCTGACTCGAATGTGACCTCGATTCCTTCCAACACCGAAGGTTCCAATCCATATGTATTCAGTAATTCAAATACGCTTGCCCCGCGTTCTTTATTCGTAACAACAACAGTATTATCAGTCTTTGTAACCTCGATGATCTCATCCCGCACTACGAGCGACTTTACCTGCTTGTCGCGAAGTTCTTGCGCGAATGTCGAAAAATTAATTTTATCAGTTGGACGCGTGTGGGTGGGGTCATTCACTACGGTGAAAAGCCCTGCAATAATGACAATTGACAGCAATGCAAGCAAAAAATTCCGGATAAGATTACTCATGCTTTGCTTCGGCGGACTGTTTTTCTGGTTTTGTCGGTTGTTCTGCTGCGTCATGCTTTATTTCTTTCTTAACCTCTTTTGTAATTTTTTTGTCGCCCATGTCATCTGCGCTAAGTAGTTTTAAGCTCATGCGATGTTCCTCGGGCTTCATGGATGTGATTTTGAACATGTATTCCTCGCCAACCTTGATTGCTTTTTCCATGGCATCACTAGTACCGAACTGTGATATATGCGCCAATCCGTGAATATCCTTATCGAGATACACGAAGGCGCCGAATGGATTGAGTTTCGCCACCTTGCCTTTGTACGTCGAACCAACCTTATATTTCTCTATCACCTGTTCCCATGGGTTTGACTGGAGTGACTTGATTGAAAGTGAAACCTGCGTACCTTGGATATCGATGATCTTCGCTTCCACCTGCTGGCCGATCGAGAAGAATTCTCGTGGATCCTCGATGAGTTTCCAGCCGAGTTGTGAGATATGGACCAATCCTTCTAAACTGTCGTCAAATTTTACGAATACACCGAAATCAACAACGCCGCTCACTATACCCTTAATGATCGTACCCGTTTTATACACGTCCAACGCCTTCTTCACTTCTTTCGCCTCAACTGCCTTTTCTGACAAGATGAGCTTGCGGTCTTCAGGGTCTAGGTCGAGCACTTTCACCTTCAATAATTGTCCTTCGAGTTTTTTGAGTTTTTGTAAGATAACATTTTCGTCGCCATCTTCAACGCGGGGGTAATTTTCTTGACCGAGCTGTGAAGCGGGGAGGAAGCCAGGAATACCTTCAACGAGCATCATGAGACCGCCCTTGTTTGCGCTGGTAACCTTGCCGTCAACTGTTTCCTGGTCCGAATAATATTGCTCAAGGCGACTCCATGCTTCCTTGGTGCCGATGTCTTTAATTGATAGCTCAATAAAGCCGTCTTCGTTTTCGGTGCCAATGATCTTGGCAGTCAGCATGTCGCCAACTTTAATATGTTTTACGTCAGTTTGCGTTGTCTGTAGCTCGCTTTTGTAAATGACGCCAGTGCCAAAGGGGCTTAAGTCTAAATAAATGATGCTCTGACCCTTTTGGATAACACGGCCCTCAATATCAGCGCCAATCTGGAGATCCTTATGCTTTCCATCGGTAGTTTCTTTGAGGAGAGAGCCCATGCTGATAGCGTTGCTTGATGAGGCTGTGCTTTCAGGTGGCGTTTCTATTGTTTTTTTAACCTTTTTCACTACTTTTTTCTTCGCTATTACCATAGGATTGTTATGAATTATGGGCGTTCGTCCGTTCAAGAACGATTCCCGCACAACTCACAATAAAGTTATGAATTATTTGGTCCTGAGTTTCGGCCTCTGACCTTGTCTAGACAACAAGATTGTTTTATTATACGGCTTTATTGCGCGGAGTCAATGGCTTTGTCATGGCGCATAATATTTACACCATGGCAGGGGAGTAGTATAATGCAACTACTATGGCATCAGAACAAGGGACGCACACATCAACGACCACGGGGATAACCCAGACACGGCAGTTGCTGCAGGACTATCTTGGCTATCTTGAAATTGAGAAACAGCGTTCGATTCGGACAACTGAAAGTTATCAGCGCTACCTCGAGCGATTTATGCGCTGGGCAGAGCAGGAAATCCAGCTATCTCGAGTCGAACAGCTTACCGAAGACCTGATCAGAAAATACCGCATCTGGTTACACCACCGCGTGGATGGAAAAACCGGCGAGGCGCTGACGAAAAAAACGCAGAACTACCACATCATCCCCATTCGGAGTTTCTTGGGATACCTTACGAATCGAGGATTTAACGTGGTATCTCCCTCGCGTATCGAGCTAGGCAAACAAGAAGATCGTCATATAGACTTCCTTGAACCCGACGAGCTCGATCAATTATTAAATGCTCCAGACACAAAAAAGTTGCATGGAAAACGAGACAAGGCAATACTCGAGTTGTTATTCAGCACCGGATTACGTGTTTCAGAGCTCACGGCGTTAAATCGGGACAGCGTACGTATGGATGCGGGGGAGTTTTCAATCCGGGGAAAGCGCAGCAAGATCCGCATTGTCTTCCTCTCGGAACGAGCCAAGGCAGCGCTCATCGAATGGATGAATGCGCGGACTGATATCGATGAGGCATTATTCGTGCGACTCGTAAAAACCAAAAGCACGGATGCAAAAGGTCAGATCAACTTGCGCCTCACGCCCCGCAGCGTGCAGCGAATCGTCAATGCATTTGCCCAAAGTGTGGGCATTATGAAAAATGTTACCCCGCATGTATTGCGTCATTCATATGCAACTGATATGCTTGCCGCAGGCGCTGATTTGCGTAGCGTGCAGGAACTTCTCGGGCACACCAATATTTCCACTACACAAATTTACACCCACGTCACCAACCCGCGGCTCAAAGAGATTTACGAGAAGTTTCATGGGAAGAGTGGGCAGGGTGAGAACAAGCAAGAGGAGAGCGGTGCTCAAAGTGAGAGCAATACATGAGGTAACATATAAACGCCTCCGTGGTGAAATGGACATCACGCGACGCTTCGGACGTCGTATTAGGGGTTCGAATCCCTTCGGAGGTAAAGTATTCGCGGATTTTTACATATTTTAATGGACTTTTTTGCGTTTTTTTGCTAGGGTGCTTTAGGTGGTCTGATTCAAATGCGAATTTAGGTTTCTGGGAGATCTTGGAGAGGGCAACGAAATAATCTAAAACTAGCAAGAAAGGAGTCACCAAATGGCATTCCTAAGATATGCCCTCGGAATGGGGTTTCGTTATAGGGAACGGAATGATAGAGATCCTCCTTGTTGTTACATGCCTCAATGCACCGAGTCGGACCTGCCTTACTATGTTTCGTTTTGGGAGAACAAAGAGAGTCTCTATTCGGAAAAACCAGCACTTGCTGCAATTCATTCATGTGAAGTACATTTCAGCGGACTTCATCCTCTGGTGAAGGAGGTATTGGAGCCACTAGGTTTTGAGTCGATGAAATTATCAGCAGGCGCTCAACTGAGAACGGAAGCAACGTTCGAACCAAGAAGCGCAATACGGAACTTCGATCCAGTGAAACGGTTTATTGATCAATTACCATTTGTCGTAGTGGACAAGGACATGGGTACGTTGAGCGGGGTGGTTAAACGGATGGTTAACGAGCGAAATGAGTTTGAAGAGCTCGAAGAACCCATAGCGGATGTAGTGCTTCAAGTTCTAACGAATGATACGATTAGGGTAATCAAAATGACCCTACGATCATTGGGATTGTGACTTTAAGATGAGGGGGGAGGAGAGCATCGCAGTTTTTGTTGTCAATAAACCTGCAAAAGGAGCTGAGAGGATATGAGTACAGTTACATTGGTTAGAAAGGTCTTATTGCTTGACCGAGATGCAAACTGGACAACGCAGTGGTTCAAGGAGCTGGGTAAGCGGATTCGAACAGTCGAGCTCTTGGCTATTGGTAAGCGAGAAGAAGGTACTCTAAGACTTTTCTCTCTACCTGGCATGAAAGCCGTGGTGATCGACGCTGGGTTTGCGGGAAACCTCACTGAAACGACGAAATTTATCAAACAGGCACGCGGGTCCTTTGATGGCTATATTATCGGGACAACGGCAGTTGAATCGTGCTACTCATCCCTTGTTACTGCTGGTTGCGACCTAGTATGCCCGAAAAACCAGGTCGTTGACAGTCTGATTGCTCTACTCGGACAGCAGGAGGTGTAAGCGCATGTCGAACAAAGCGAACACGAAAAAGCTTACATGTTTCGATGAGTGTTGTTGTAGTGATCCTTGTCACTTTTTTGGATTGTGGGGAAGCGCTGATAAATTCAAGCAACGCGACCCAGCAATCAAAGCGGTCGGAGCATGCGATGATCACGTAGATGGCCTGGTTGTAGCTGCTATTGCAATGTGCGATAGGCAGTTTGGTCCACCAATGTGCTTGTATGATCGGGAAGAGGTCAAGAACGAGTGGGTGATTAAGAACCCTAATCCGTTTTGGCCACCAGCCACAAAATGAGGTCGAAAAGGAGGATATGATGCTCTATGCAGTACTTCTTGTTGAAGACCATCAACCATGGCTTGACCGTTGGACAGAGGACATCCTTGAACTAAGGGACGATGTTTTGGTGCTCTGTGCCAATACTATCGTGAAAGCGGAGGAGCTGTTTGAGCAGTGTCCCGGTGTTGCCGTTATAGTCATGGATGCATGTGTTCCAGGAGATTCTCAAAACACCGAATTCCTCGTCAGGAGCGTTCGGAAGACATTCAAAGGGTCCATGATTGCGGCATCAGGTGACGCACACTATAGGAAAGAACTCATGGCCGCAGGTTGCGACTACGAATGCACTAAACCCGAAGTTCCTCAAAAAGTCATCGAGTTGCTTGGGGATCCTGCGTAGAAAGGAGGACTATGCACCTTCCACGAGATCACGATGAGCAAGCGCTGTGGGTTACGACCTGCAGCGCTTCATTTGTTCCATGCTCAAATCCTTGAAAACACGACAATCCAATGCTATATTGCTCGTGCCCCTGTAGCTTAGTGGTAAAGCGGCGGCCTCTTAAGCCGTTTACGTGGGTCCGATTCCCTCCGGGGGCATGAAAAAGTTGGATAAGGCCACATACATATTGCATTTCTTGTTCATTTTTGCTACAAATAACTATATGAACCGTACGGGTTTTTTTATCAGCATACTAACTATCATATTTGGCACTATTACCACGTTGTCGTTGTTTAGCATGGCTTTTATGGTTGAAGGGCATGGCGAAGGTTTGGTAGGGGCGTCACAAACGCAAAGTAATTGTCCACTGGCGCCGGTTATGGCAGTGTCGACTTTGTGCACAGACATGGGAGGCGGAGCAGCAGTGACGACCCACGTGTCTGTGATGCAACAGGCATTTGGTATGGTACAGACATACCAAGGACTATTGGCGGCGCTTGCCGTAGTTATGGTTGTGGCATGGATTCTTGCGGGAGCTGGGGCGGAGAATATTGGACGACGCCACGCACTGCATCGGACATCAAGACTTACGTATACATATTGGATGAAACGCATAGCGGATAAGCGTATTGCCACGTGGCAACGCTGGTTCGCGACGCATTTTGGACGTAATCCACGCCTAATCTTACAGGCGTACATGATCTAAACGCGCGGTTGCGCGATGTCGTATGCGCCTGGAAACGTCTGTTCTGACAGGCGTTTTTTGATTCTCGTACTCCTAACTATGTACTAACATGAAAAACAATTCGAATCAGATGCAAAAAACATTCTTCATTACCGCAGCCATTATAGCTGTTGTCATAGGCCTTCTGGTTGCGGTTAATGTCGGTTGGAAGGGGGGCGGCATGCAGTATAGTTCAGCAGCGTTATTGTCGGATCATATGATGTTTGACTTTGCGACTACGCCCATGCAGCAAGGCGTGGTGATGCACGATTTCGATGTTGAGAACAACGGCGACGAACCCCTAGTCATTCAAAAAGTGTACACATCGTGTATGTGCACACAGGCAAAGATAATTGATGCGCAAGGAAAAGAATACGGCGCGTTTGGTATGCCGGGACACGGTGCCGTGTCCGCTGCGAATGTCACGATGAAGCCGGGGGAGCATATGACGGTGCGGGCGATATTTGACCCTGCGGCGCACGGGCCTTCGGGCGTAGGATTGGCGCAACGGTCGATCTATCTTGAGACTAATTCAGCAACGAATCCAAAGCTTGAGTTCAAATTTCAGGCATTGGTGACAAACCAATAACATGGACATTGATGTTATTTTAACCGCGTCGATTATTGCATCATTTATTGCAGGCATGGTGGCTCTTTTTGCCCCCTGCTGTATAACGGTGCTTTTGCCGGCATATTTAGGGTCGGTATTCAAAGAGCGGCGGCGGATCTTGGCAATGACCGTTGTGTTCTTTCTGGGGATTGCGGTGATTATTATTCCGATTGGCATGGGGGCAGTTGGTTTGGCACAGCTGTTTAGTGATTTTCACCGAGAGTTGTACGTGTTGGGTGGGTCGTTTATGGTAGTACTCGGAGTGATGACGTTTTTGGGAAAGAGCTTGCCGTTGATGCCGTTTCAGAAATCATTGCATATGCCTGTAGCAGCGGGTACGGTGGACGCAAAATCAGTCTTTGTTCTCGGTTTGTTCTCTGGTGCAGCAACATCGTGTTGTGCGCCTGTGTTGGCCGGAGCAGTGACGTTGGCCGCGCTATCAGGGACGTTCTGGAAGGCACTTGTGGTAAGTTTCGCGTATGTGTTTGGGATGACGTTTCCGCTGTTTATTCTGGCGTACTTCTACGATCGTCTCGGATTGCAGAATATGAATGTATTCAAGGGTAAGGAATTGACGTTTCGCCTCGGTGCTACGAAGAAGCGAGTGAGCATAACGAGCTTGCTGGCGAGTATTATATTTGTCGTCATTGGGGCGACGCTCGTCACATTGGCGCTCTCGAATAATGCGTTTTGGTCGCCGACGATGCAGGCAGAACTAGGGATGTCATTGAATGTGTGGTCAACAGGGCTGGTGGCGTCGTTGGGCGGGGTGCCTGAGGTGGTTTGGGGCGTGCTAATCATTGGGCTGTTTGTAGCATTGGTTCGAACTGCTCTTTACAACAATAACAAAAATAAAAACAAACCTAAATAAAAATCATGAGTAATGAAATGAATAACGAAACACACAAACACCGTATTGATCGTATCAGTGCATGGGCTCACGCGTGGAAATGGACAGCGATTGCGTTACTTGTTGTCCTCGTAAGCACGCAGGTATTTGGTTGGAACATACAGTTGATGGCACGGGGACAATATATGGCCATGACGTATCGCGATCGACAGCTGGTTGAGTTCGTTGTGCCGCGCGCAGGGGCAATTATTCCGGTAAAGTGGGGCGATCTTGGAAAGCAATTAGTTGATGCGGGCGTTATTGACATAGCGAAGTTCGAAGAGCTGTATGCTTCGCGAGGCGGGATACCAGATGAACAGCGTGCACTTCTTACTGGTGTAAAGACAACCGGCTCTGACGCGATTGCTAAGGATCTCGGACTTGGCAACGATGTTATCATCATGAATGGGGAGAATGCCGGCATGTGGCTTAATCTTTTATGGGCATTTGGGCTGGGCAACAAAAATGGTATTCTTGAAGAGGGTCTTATGGTTACTGCGTCGTCCGGCGACGCCAGTGGCTTTGCGTCAACGGGTGGTTGGCCCGTGGCAACGGGAAATGTGATGGATCACTACAGCGCACATCCGTTTGTGACGCTGACAGTGGATCAACAGGAATTGGTTGCGCGTGTAGCAGCGGGCACCTATCGTCCATGCTGTGATAATCCTACGCATTTTCCCGATTGTAACCACGGGATGGCAATATTGGGGTTGCTTGAGCTGATGGCAGCGCAAGGCGCGAGCGAGGATGAAATGTACCGCGCGGCATTGTGGGTAAATTCGTACTGGTTCCCGGACACCTATCTCACGCTGGCGAAATATTTCGCTGAACGGGGAGTTGCGTGGGAGGATGTGGATCCAAAGACCGTGCTTAGCTCGGTATATTCAAGCGCCAGTGGGTATCAACAAGTGTTGGCGGAGATCAGGCCGGTGCAGTATAACCAAGGAGGAAGTTGCGGGATATAACTGGGTCACTTGTGAAGCATTGCCTCGGTCTGCTATGATGTCTGTATCATGAAACTTTTAGTTATCGAAGACGAGGAGGATGTTGCTGATTTTTTGCGTGTGGGACTAAAGGAGAAGGGCTTTGCCGTTGATGTGGTAGGGGATGGGAAAGAGGGGCTAAAGACTGCACTGCTGTATGATTATGACCTCGTGATTTTAGATTTGCACTTGCCCGGGATGCTCGGACGGGAAGTTGCACAGAAGCTTCGAGCGCGAAAGCCATCGTTGCCGATTATTGTGTTGACCGTCGAAAGTGGGGAATTAAGTAAAGTTGAGCTATTAGCATTATGCGACGATTATCTATGCAAGCCATTTTCATTGGCTGAACTTGATGCGCGGATTCGAGCGGTGTTGCGGCGTGGGCTGCCTATTGAAAAAGATTATTTACGAGTCGGAGAACTTGAGATGGATGTCAGGAAATTTAGGGTGGCGAGGAAGGGGAAACTCGTAGAGCTGCGAAATAAAGAGTTTGTATTACTGGAGGTGTTTATGAGAAATCCTGGGGCTGTACTTACACGGAGTGAGCTATTGGAGAAGGTGTGGGGTGTGAACACTGACCCGTTTACGAATACGGTGGATGTGCATGTGCGGAGATTGCGAAAAAAGATCGATGTAGGGTTTGGGTATCCGATGTTGCGGACGGTGCGGGGGAGGGGATATTCTTTGGCTGATTCACGGCATTTAAGTAGCTAGGCATCTGCGGCGTACTGCCGTGTCATCTTTAGTTAATCAAAATGTTCGGTTGGTGTCATGTTGGGTGTGGTATGGTGGCGGGGCGCGAGTAAGAAAGGTCGTTCGCGTATCATAGTTCGTCGTGTTAATCAGTAAAGAACCCTCGTACTGTTATGAAACACGTTCTTTACCGAGTTCTTGTCTATAAAGCAGCGAGAGGAGCAGTAGGTCTAAGCGCATGGCTTTTAGCCGCTCACACGTTCTTGCCCTGGCGTGATCTCGCTTAAATAAGGTGGGGGCGCCTCGAGGCAGCTTGAGTGTTATTGTCCGGAGTCGAGGCGCCCTTGTTCCTTTCGAATGGTAATGAAATTACAGTAGTTATGTTACGTGCGTTATATCAGTTTCTCATTGCCCCAAAGGCAAAAGATGAGGATATTAGAAGGAAGGAAGCGATTCTGAATATCTTACTTGTTGGCTTTTTGGTGCTAGCTCTTTTTGCATTATGTATTATCATCATTGATTACCTACAACTTGGTTCTACTTCGAGAGCTCATATATCGAGCGTTGCAATAGGGATTATTTTTCTCTTATCGCTTCTGAATTTATCAAGAAAAGGATTTACTCACTTCGTTAGTCTTGTTTTTGTTGGTATCTTCTTTGCTGTCGCGACATGGGCAGTCTATACATGGGGAGCTTCATTGCCCCAGGCATTATTGTTGTATGCAGTTGTTGTTGTAATGAGCGGCATTCTCATTAACTCGATTGTTGCCTTCGTTGTTACGTTCGTAACAACAGCTCTACTGGTTTTCCTAACCTATTTGCACGGTAAAGGAGTTTTACAACCTGCACTGTATTGGCAGGCAGAGCACGCAGAAATGCCTGACGCGATTATCTTTGGTGTAACTTTCTTTTTGCTGTTCGTAATATCATGGTTGTTTAATCGAGAGATTCGATATGCGCTTCAACGAGCACGTAGGTCAGAGCGGGAGCTCCGTGACGAGAGAGATCAACTCGAGATCACGGTTGCGAAAAGAACTTCGGAATTGAAAGAGGCACAACTTGAAAAGACGCGCCAGCTCTATCGACTAGCAGAATGTGGACGGATCGCTGCGGGACTATTTCACGATCTGGGAAATTCACTTCAAGTTGTCAAATTACACCTAGAAAAGCTTGATACCAATGTTGGCCAGAAGGGTAGGCGGGATATAGGAAAGGCAATGGATAGCGTTGGGACGATAAAACGGCTTGCTGACAATGCTCGCCAACAGATACAGCAACAGCGAGTAGTTATGCTATTTGATGTTCGACAACAAGTTCGGTCTGCGCAGGAAATATTGAAACACAAGGCGCAGGTCGGCGGCGTTGTACTTCGCCTTACAAAAGGAGTGCAAATGATGCTGTATGGAGACCCAGTAGGATTTTATCGAGTAATACTCGGCCTCATTTCAAACGCAATAGATTCATATGTCGGAGTAAAGCGAGCAAAGAAAGAGGTTCGAATTACGATTACAATAGTTGAAAAAGACGTCGTTATTAAAATTCAGGACTGGGGAAGTGGTATACAGAAAAGCGATCAGAGGCATATTTTTCAAGCGTTTTTTACCACCAAAGATATACAATCGGGCACTGGCATTGGGTTGTATATCTGCAAGGAAATAGTCGAAAAAGGATTCGCAGGTAAGATTGGTTTTGAGAGCGTGCCTGGCAAGGGAACCATATTTTCTGTAAGTATTCCACTGACGAACTATGCTCAGAGGGAACGAAGAGTAGCGAAAAATGATCAACCAAATAAGCAGTAGTATTGTCAGTTTGCGCCGACTACAAGAGAGGGATGGGACATTTGTGTCTTATAGTTCGGCCGACAGGAATGGATTTATTGATGCGACTAGGTGTGATTCACTTTTTGTCACAGCAATAATTAGTGGTTTAATAGCAGAGCTGCCGCATGCTTTTGAGTTACCTGTGATAAAGAGCGCGCTGCTTTACGCACTGTACTGTCAACGTTCCATCAACTGGACCTTCAATTACTGGCTCCGCGGTTACGAACAATCAAAACAGATGCCATACCCTGATGATTGGGATGATACGGCGTGTGCCATTGCAGCTCTCAAGTTACTTAAACCTGAAGTTATAACTGGCAAGGTACTTGCACAGGTTATTCAGGCGTTGACTGCCTGCGAAGTTGAACCGGGAGGTCCGTATCGGACATGGCTTGTTTCCAATACGCCCGATACTGATCCTGCGTGGCTGGATGTTGACTTGGCAGTGAATGCCAATATCGGATATATGTTGTCGCTTTTTGAGGTTGAAGTTCCGGGGATTATTGCGCTTGTTAAGGATGCGATTCAAAATGAGCGGTATGTATCGCCATATTATCCGACGCCGTTTCCGATTATGTATTTTATATCGCGGTGGTATAGGGGAGAGTTGCGGGAGCAATTAGGTGAGCATGTACTGGCGCTTCGAAAAAAAGATGGGAGTTGGGGGAATCCTTTACATACTGCGTTGGCAATGCTGACGTTGGTGCAGTTGGATATTGAAGTTCCGGCATTGGATAGCGCAGTTGCATATTTGGAACGAACATGTGAAAAAGATCACTGGCGTTCCTATCCGTTCTATATAGGTATAAACCCGCACCAGCGGGAACAACACAAACGAGGCGTACGCGAAGACGGTGTGTGGTATGCAGGTTCGCCGGCATTGACTACTGCGTTTTGTGCAGCTGCGTTGGCTTCGGTGATGAGGTTTGGAAGGGAGAGTGGCGGAGCACAGACTATCGTTGCGGGAGTGAATTCGAAGTTTGTGAATGGATTGGAGTCTCAAGGCGACATAATCATAGCTGATATTCGCGAACGGCTAACGTCTCGTTGTGCTGTTGTATCAGACGATCTTCGCGATGCAGCGGGGGACTGTATTAAACGGTTTTTAGATACGCGCACGGGCCGAGGCGCAGCGCTTGCGCCGTATGAATTTTATAGGGCGCTGCGTGAGCCGCGAACTCTATTAGGCGACAAAATATTGGTACAGTTGGGAGTTGCTATGGTCTTTGGCTGGGTTGCGTATACGATTATCGATTCTTTTTTAGATGAAGAGGGGGAAGCGCGGCAGGTAAGTATCGGGACGTTCGCATTGCGCGCATTGTATGAAATAATGTATGAACTAATGGGTTCGGATAAGCAGTTTGTGGCATGGTTTTATAGAGTGATGGATGGCATTGATGGGGCGAATATGACAGAGGTGGGTCGATGGCGAAGACAGGCAGATGGTGCTGTTCGCAAAGGAGGCGAATCGACAACGATCGATTTTGATTTATTAGCGCGGCGATCATTAGGACATACAGTCGGGCCGATGGCGATCATGTGCCTACAAGGATACGGTATGGGGGGTATCGAGTGTCGGGCAGTTGAACAATTTTTTTCACATTATTTAATAGCACGGCAGCTGAATGATGATGCGCATGATTGGGAGGCGGACTTGGAACGAGGACAGTACAATGCAGTGAGCTTGATGATGCTTCGAGACGCACCTGATCGACAAACGGCAGTCGATCTGCGGGACTATTTTTGGCACGAAGCAGTTGTTGGAGTGAGTGAAAAAATATTCAAACATCTGAAAAAAGCCAGAGAAGTGTTACGGAAAGTCGCTACAGTGCTCAATTCACGGATGCTCGATGAATTACTGCTCCCCATCGAACATGCAACACAACGAGCGATCGAAGAGCGAGAGCAGGTGCTGGGGTTTTTGGAGGGGTATGGGAAGGGTGGTAAATCAAACTGAATATGGAAACAGAGCAACATATTATAGATCGTTCACTAATTTCCGCCGATCGTATTGAAGAAGCAATATACATGATTCGCGGGCGTAGGGTGATATTAGATTACGATTTGGCTAGACTCTATGGAGTAAGCACCACACGATTGAATGAGCAGGTGAAACGAAATAGAAAACGATTTCCTAATGATTTCATGTTTCGTCTCACAGATGGAGAGTTTGTGCGTTTGATGTCGCAAATTGCGATATCAAATTTAAGGCGAGGAGGCAGACGAAAACTACCATTCGCATTCACCGAGCACGGAGTAGTAATGTTAGCGAGCGTGCTTAATAGTTCCGTTGCCGTTGATGCGAGTATTCATGTTGTACGGGCATTTGTCCAGCTGCGCACCATGGTGGCGACTCATAGCGAATTATTACGAAAACTTAAGGAGATCGATGAAAAAATAGGAGAGCATGACACGGTCATGTGGCTATTATTCGAGGCAATTAAACAGTTGATGGAATCGCCATCAATAGACCGAGACGAAGAGCGACCGCGCATCGGGTTTATCGCGAGGACGTAATTATTTTCAGAGGTTTAAACAAGCATTTAATTTTTTTGCCAGAGTCCTCTCATTATTACCTTGCCCCCACGTAGTTTCTTGGCTATAGTGAAGGTACATGACCAAGGCAAAGTTGAAACAACAAACGCAGTTTCAAGCAGTATTGCCCGCATATATTCTCGATACCATCCGCACGCTTTATGATGCGGGTTTTTCGGTCGAGATTGTGGGGGGACCGGTGCGGGATTTGCTGATGGGAGCTAAACCGAGCTCGATCAAAAACTGGGACTTAGCAACGGACGCGCTACCGGAAGAGATGATGAAGTTGTTTGCCGCGCGCAGCGCATTTTATGAAAATGAGTTTGGCACAGTGACAATCCCATTCAAACTGGACCCCACGAACGACAAGCTGGTGACTGAAGTTGAGATAACGCCGTATCGAGTTGAATCGCGTTATAGTGATAAGCGTCACCCAGACAAGGTGACATTTACGAAATCGCTCGAGGAGGACTTGGCTCGTCGGGATTTTACGGTGAATGCCATGGCGTTGCGGATTAGAAAAGAGGAGCAGAAGTCCACAGAGGATGGGGTTTTGTGCAACATTATCGATCTATACGACGGCCAAGGTGATATTGAAAGACAGATTATTCGGGCTGTGGGCGCGCCCCAAGATCGTTTTAACGAAGATGCGTTGCGGATGTTACGGGCGGTTCGGTTTGCAACGACGCTGGGATTTACTATTGAGGTGCAAACACTGGCAGCGATAAAAGCGCAAGCCCATGATTTGCAAGCTATTTCAGGCGAGCGCATTCGCGACGAGTTCAATAAAGTTATTATGAGCCCTCGCCCACGCGAAGGCATCGAGTTGTTACGCGAAACTGGATTATTGAACTACGTGATGCCGGAACTCGAGGAGGGGATTGGTATTGGGCAGCGGGGGGACCATAAATATGACGTGTATACCCATTCGTTACTTGCGGCGCAATATGCAGCTGATCAGAACTATCATTTAGAACTACGCCTCGCCGCGCTCATGCACGACGTTGGCAAGCCCCGCACTCGCGAGCTGAAAGGCGGAATTTACACGTTTTACGCACACAATACCGTTGGCGAGGATATGGCGAAAAAAATCATGCAGCGTTTAAAATATTCAGGCAATGAAATCGAAAAAGTGACGGCGCTTATCCGTCACCACATGTTTTTCTATGATACCGAGGAAGTCAGCGAATCTGGTGTGCGGCGATTGTTGCGGCGCGTAGGACCGGAGAATATGCAAGAACTTCTGAAGTTGCGTATTTTGGATCGCAAGGCCACGCCGGTGCCAAAAGATAAGCCATATAAGCTCCGGCATTTGGAGTTTATGCTCGAGAAAGTTGCGGAAGATCCGCTCGATGTTAAACAACTCAAGATCGATGGCAGTGATATTATGCGACTTCTTAAAATTGAGCCAGGGCCGATTATCGGTTTACTACTCAAGGCACTGCTATTCGACGTCATCGACGACCCCAAACGCAATACAAAGAAATATCTAGAAAAGCGGGCAAAAGAACGGGGGACTGAATCACCGGAAAAACTCCAAAAATTCGTCAATAAACTCTATGCTCACGAAGACGAGCGAGTTCAGGGCCTAAAGTCGAAGCATTGGGTGAAATAGCAAAGCGCCATCTTTAAATAATAGTACTCTTGCTTTTTCTCCCCAATTCGCGTACCATGTACACATATGTTAGACCAGAACGCAAAGCTGAAAATCATAGAGAAGTATAAGCAGGATGCAAAGGACACTGGGTCTTCGGAGGTGCAAATTGCGCTTTTTACCGAGGAAATCAAGGCGCTCACTGGGCATCTGAAAGAGCACCCTAAGGACAACAGCTCCCGACGGGGCCTTTTGAAAATGGTGTCAAAGCGCAAGCGGTTGGTTGATTTTCTCCAGCAAACCGAACCGGAGCGTTACGAAACAATTGCCAAGAAACTAAAGCTTAAAACAGCGACAAAGGTAGCGGCATGAGTGCAAAGCATCCGTATCAGCGTGTCAGTGTTTTGATAGATGTTCAAAACCTGTATCACTCTGCAAAACATCTTCACAAAGCAAAGGTTGACTTCAAAAAAGTCATTGATAAAGCGGTCGGAGGACGCCAGCTGATTCGTGCCATTGCATATGTTGTCACGACGGAAGGCGGTGAAGAGGAGCCATTTATAAAATCACTCGAAAAACAGGGTATTGAGATTCGGTCAAAGCCACTGCAGATATTTGCCGGGGGCATGAAAAAGGCGGATTGGGATGTTGGGTTGGCGATTGATGCAATTAAATTATCGCAAAGCGTTGACGCCATCATTTTACTCACGGGCGATGGCGATTTCGTCCACCTCGTACGATATCTAAAAAACAATTCTCCGGCGCTCGTCGAAGTAGCTGCATTTCGAAAGAGCTCGTCCTCGGCGCTCGTCGCAGAGGCTGATGACTTTATGGATATCGGCGGCGATGATAAACGCTGGTTCCTTATTAAGTAAGTAATTATTCCGCATGAAATTCCATACGTTCGAAACGAAAGTCGGCGAAACGCCGTTCAAGGTAGAGATTAACAAGGTTGCGATGCAGGCGGGTGGGTCTGTGCTGGCCACGTTAATCT
>Ga0209542_10006844_pt1 | contig 22011 bp, 29 predicted proteins | sample RifCSPhighO2_01_FD_184028 | JGI IMG/M metagenome (GOLD analysis project Ga0209542, IMG submission 184028) | Soil microbial communities from Rifle, Colorado - Rifle CSP2_plank highO2_0.1 (SPAdes) (version 2) | ecosystem: Environmental > Terrestrial > Deep subsurface > Rock core/Sediment ... | reverse complement strand
CAACATCTATTTTTGCTATTTTGTCTACTAAAGGGAGTTTGTGATCCTGAAATTTATTTTTTATATTATTTTTTACTAAATCCAGATTTTCTCTTATTAGTTTAATATCAATCATAATTTCTGAAAGGAGAAGGATTATTTAAGTTTAACCGCAGGGATATTTGTGATTGAGAAAGACTTAAAAACTGAAATTGTCAGAATTTGCTATGGTTCATGGAACAAATTATTATCTGAGACAAGCGTGGAAAAAACCATCATTAGAAATGTTAAGGGAGAGAATGATTGCATGGAGAGAGAGTAATGCAATTGTGAAAGTTGAAAGACCGTTAAGGATTGATAGAGCGAGAGCTTTGGGATATAAAGCAAAGAGAGGAATTATTATTTTAAGAGTTAGAGTCAAACGCGGAGGGAGAAAGAGAGAGAGAAAGCATGTTAAGGGAAGGAAGTCAAGGAAGCAGACAAATAGAAAGACACTGAAAATGAATTATCGATGGGTCGCAGAAATCAGAGCAGCAAGGAGGTATCCAACTTTAGAAGTTTTGAATTCTTATAATATCGGACAGGACGGAAAAAATTATTTTTTTGAGATTATTATGATTGATCCGACAAAACCTGAAATACAAAATGATAGAACATTAAAATGGATTATTGATAATAGAAAGAGAGCTGAAAGAGGACTGACTTCTGCGGCAAAGAAATCCAGAGGTCTAAGAAGTAAATCCCCAAAAATGAAAGTCCGACCAAGTTTAAGGGCTTGGAACAGGCAGGGCAAATAAATTTATTATACTCCTTTAGTTTTACTTTTTTATGTTAAAGATTTTTAGAAAAATAATTGAACCTTATGCTGATAAAGTGTTGGATGAAACGACAAGGGATTTAGATGAAATCTTAGATAGAGTTCACGAGTATATCTTCTATGAAGATAGTGATTTATTAGATAGCGATATGTGCATTATTAGAACAACATATTCAAAGGGTTATACTGTTGATGTTTACAAATTCGCATCGGAAAAAGCTAAGACAAGATTTGATACTGCTTTAGTGAGATTGAAAAATTTAGTTGATCCTTTTAGAGAAAGAACTGAGAAAGGAAGAGTCCTAAGATAAAGGTTATTTGGTTTGAGGGCTTGGAATAGGAGGGGAAAATAGAAAGGTTTTTATTGTTCTATATTGATAATTTTTTATGGCTCGTAGATTATCAGATAAGGAAGCTTTGGAAAAAGCTGAGCAAACAATAGAAGAGCAACAACAAAAAATAGGAGAATTAGATAGAAGATTAGTTAATTTAGAAAGCAGTGAAGAACTTGCTTCAAGACTCGAAAATCAAGTCAAAGAAGCAAGAAAAAGAGAGGTAGAATTATTAAATGAAATGAAAATTTATCATTCAAGATCAGAACCATTTGAATCAGGAGAAGCGATTGTTAGTTTACTTAAAAGAATATATGGAATAACAAAATTATCTGAAGAAAGCGGAATTATTGTAAGAAGTAAAGATAGAGCTATAGTTTATGCATCAGGAAAATTTTGCGGGTATTTTGGAGTATCTCAGGAACTGATTGAAGGAAAAGAGATGCCTAATTTAGCTCCAATTTTTGATAAGTTTGTCGCACATCCTATTATCAGATTAAGAGTTCAAGTATCTAAAGATAAAAATTTTGATTTTCGTCTAACTCCATTTCATTATCCAGATACCGAAAAAAGTTTAGGCGCATACATTCAAATTAACTATGAAGGAAATCCCGATGAAAAATGGTACGAAATTTTCCATTTACATCGAGGAAGAGATAGAATAAGAACGATAGAAAGTTTAGCAAGTGGTGAGGTTATCCCTATGTCAGTGTAGAGTTAATATCCTTGGTTATAATCATCGGAAATCTCTTTATTCTCGTTAATACCCCAATGGTCTTGCCTTGGGGATAAAGCGTGATGAAACTGTTGCTCGCTCTTTAAAGCGAGTGTAGAAATTACAAGATTTAAACATAAAGTTCTCAAAATTTAATATCATTTTTTGTATTGGGTTTATGGCAACGAAATTATTAATTGAATAGTTCGTTCGTTGCCATAACCAAAATTATATCGAGAATCAAGGAAGAAAGTAGACCGGCTTAAGCTGGTCGTTTTATGTCGTCGTTGGGTACCCAAGTCCGCCCGTAGGCGGATTTGCCCGCAGGCAAAAGCTTGCTGTGGGGAGCTTCACTTATGTTCTCCGTTATAATCTGAAACAGCCATTGAGAACCCGTCTGCGAATAAATTTGCAAAACCGAGAATTAAAACTATCGCCGAAGAAAGAGATGCCCCCATTACACCTGCGACAACTGCGAAAGTTGTGACTGCACCATCTGTTCCGCCGTAAACAAATTCTGAAAGGTATTTTCTTTCAACTGATTTTTTTAACATGCCAATTTACTTTAGAAAATGTAACTATAAAGCATAGACGAGAGATTTTTTCTGCTTATTTTCTATCGTCGATAAGAAATTAACAGGTTTGCACAGATTTTAGGCATTTTAGTATATTATGAAAAATCAGACAATTTTTATCGTCGGGAGATTATTTTGTCATTATTGAGTTTATTACATTATATCTTCTTCCACGACGATGCTTTATAGTTTCTAGAAAATTTATATATCTTCAGTTAACTTCAGAGTAATAACGATGCAAAGGTTTTTATATGATTTGAAATAACGCTGACTATGACAACCGAGAAGATATACAAGATAATGACATCTGCCGAATTTGATCGTATAAATGATTTCTTTTTAGAGAGATATTTTGAAAAAGAACCTGGCTTTGATAAAAAGCCTCCAAACCCTCCCCAATTAGGATATACTCGTAAGAATATATTGACTAAGATAATAGTCATGAAACCTTTTCATGAACAAATAGAAGAATATAAAACAGGATTTGGAGAAAGGGATTTTATTAAGACGCCTAATTTTTTAATATCTGGTGATCCCGCAAGATTTAAAGGAGATATAAGTTCTGTATTTTTTAATTTGGAACAGTTGCAAGCACAAGATTGCATAGTGAACACGCTAATGAGAAATCTCGCGAGTCATCTAAATAATTTGAGTCCAGGAACAGCTCATTTGTATGTGATAATTAACGAAGAGGGAGGCACTAAAGAATTTAGAACAATCCAATAACTTTATATAATTCCCAAAATTAGAATGAACATGAACGAAAAAAAGCCGACGAATCTCGCCGACAATTTAGCAGGCACGAATAAATATGTTCACAATCCGAATGCCCTGCGAGAACAACAGATTGATTTTGAAAAAATAAAAACGAAGCTTGATAAATTCAAAAAGGAGCTTTTGAAGAAGTTTCCTTTCATTATTGCTCTCGGTGTTCTTCCTGTCAACGCTTCTCCTTTGTTCGAAGAAGACGAAGGAATCCCGAAAGAAGAGATTGCGAAAAAGCCGCTGCATGTTTTGATGATAATGCCTGAAGAACAGTATAAGAATATGAGCAAGATCAGGCCTGAAGTTATTAAGATTGCACAACAAAGCGGAGAGAACTTGTGGGTTCATATTAAAACCGCCGAGGTTGACATGTGGAATTACGGACTCGATTCCAAGTTTGAGTTTATTGATGCAGTGGCTGCTTGTTATCCTCTGCATGACGGCGGATTTTTAGGCGCTTTGAGAGTTGCGAATATTCACAAATCTTTGGTTTTGAATTGGCTGAATGTCGGGAGAGTGAGATATGTTGCTTCCTACGTCATCGCAGGAAGTTTAGTTAGAGGAACCGCAGATAAAACTTCAGATGTGGATACTTTTGTTATTATTGATGATACAGATGTCAAAAGAATGTCAAGAATCGAATTAATTGAAAAACTAAGAGGAAAGATTGTTTATGATTTTGTCAGAGAAGCGAGTGCATTAGCAGGAGTGAAGAATATTTTAAATGTTCAGGTTTATCTGTTGACTGATTTTTGGCAGAGTGTCAAAGATGCCCACCCCGTCATGTTTACATTTATTCGGGACGGGATTCCCATGTTCGATAGGGGAACATTCATCCCCTGGAAGAGACTTTTACAGATGGGAAAAATCAAACCAAGTCCAGAAGCAATTGATTTGTATATGAAAGAAGGAGACAGGACGAGTGAAATTATCAAAAGAAGAATGTTAGATAATATGGTAGATGTTTATTTTGGCGTTGTCACGCCGACGCAGGCGATGATGATGTTGTCAGGACACGCGCCTCCTGTTCCGAAAGTCCTTGTTGAAGAAGTAAAGAAGGCTTTGGTAGAAAAAGAGAAAGTTCTAACTCTGAAAGATGTGAAGATTCTCGAGAAGGCGGTTAAGATGTACAAAGATTATGAGCACGGAAAGTTGAAGGAAGTTTCCGGCAAGGAAATTGACGAGATGCTTGAGGAAGCGAAAACCTACATAAAAAAGATGAAAGAAGTTAGAGACAAGCTTGAAAAGAAAATGCAGGAACATCAGGCAGAGCAGATTGACGAGGTTGTTTTTAATTTGATGAAGAAAGTATTTGGGAATAAGAGCAAAGAGGATTTGTTAAAAGATGTAGAGAAAGAAATGGTCAAGAAAGGAAAAATTCCAGAGAGAATGTTTGGAGTTGCAGAGGAATTAACTAAAGTCAGGCAGAAAGTTAAGACGAAGAAATTAAGCCAAAGCGAAATGCAGAGAATTTCCAGAGATTCTAATGAACTTGTTGATAAGTTGACTGAGTTTGCGCAGAGAAAAGAGCTTGTTTCAATGGAACGAGGAATCATGCAGATTGCTGTCGGAAATCAGAAGGTTGAGATTGTTGCTACGGATTTAGGAATTTTTGTTGTCGAGCAGCAAGGAAAGATTATGGCGATTAAAGAAAAGAAATTAATTGACAGTTCTAAAGAAGAATTTGAGAAAGCTATCAAGGAAACGAAAGAGAGGTTGAAGTTTACAATGTCGAATGAAGTTATGGATGTTTTGAAGAAGCATTACGGTGACTTCGAGATTAGTTTCTAATCTCGAGCCTTCGAAACTGACGTTTCTTCAGACTTCGAGATTAGTTTTTAGAAAAGCTTAAATAGAATTGTTATTGAGAACTCGGATGTCATTATATGAATCCATATTTAACCCACGAGACTGAGAGAGCAGTTTATACAATAGCATTTGGTGTTAGCGATAGCAGAATGAGTTGTGAAGATAGAATATTATTAATTGTTAGGGCTGTTGAGATGTATATTGATGGTAGTAAAAAGGATAATGTTCGTGGAGACGATTTTGAAGGACAGATAAGAACAAATGGAAAATATTACACCATAGGCTCCTTTGGTGGAAGATATTTTGAAGCAGAGCTGGAAGTTGGAAACAGAGGAAAGGCATTTTTTAGTTTTCTCGTTCATGAAAGAATTAATCCTGAATTGAATTAGCATAAAAATTAAGTAGTATGATTCTATCGGATTGCAATGCGAAAATCTTTTGGCTTGATTTCTGGATTGATGAGCTTGGTTTTATCTGGCTGTGCTGTTAGCGAAGCTGAAAGACAAAAAGTAATTGAAGAGTATGAAATAGTTCAGCATTTAAGAAATTCAGGCAGCATGGTTGTGAAACAACCGAGAGACGATTTTGTCAGACCTGTTCGGTCAGAGCCAGAAGTTACGGTAATACTTACGAGAATTGGCGACCTTATGGTATATCAAATTGAATCTGATAGAATATTAACTCCGGCAGAGACAAAGAAATATGTTGATGAATTTAAAGAGCGAGAGGAAAAAAAATTAAGAGGAACAGGAGAATGCGGCGATCCTGAAATGGCTCCCAGATACCGTACAAATATTTTCGGAAACGGAGTTGTTACGTTTGGGGATTGTCCTGCGGATATGAGAGTTTCTATTCGATATTGCGGAGGAGTTAGAGAAATAAACTGCGTTAATAGATTAAAAGGTGTTGCTGATTTTTTTGTTCCAAAATACGTGAGAGAGCAAGCTGTCGAAATGAAAGATTTGGAAGTTGAACTTTACGCTATTGATGAAGATGGAAATAAGTCAATAGCCAAACTTTTAATTGTTGATCCTAAGAATTACGAATTGAATGACGAGTGAAATGAAATCTGGTTTTCAAAGTTGCAGAAGATTTTAAAAATAACAAATTGGAATGAATCTTATTATTGTATCGTCTATAACAGAGAACATAAATAAAGAGATTCCCAATAATTAAGTTAGATTTTAGTTCGGAAATCTCTAGGACATCTTTCCCAAAAAACCTAACACAATCATGGGAAAGATGTATAATTGAACGTTGCTTTTATGTTCCCCGAACACAAAGCAACCTTCGATTCTTTGTGCCCAAAAAAGCGAAGCTTTTTTAGGTATATCGAAAGACAATCTTGAAAACGTTAACATCATAAAACTTATAAACATGATATTGCCAGAATTTTTATGGACAGAAAAACAATTGCGATGATGGGTTTTTTCGGAACAACAATCGGTATTGGAATTGGATTAGAGTGCTATGCTGCGTATGAAGCGTTCCAGAATCAAGATGCAAGTTTAGTTTATCGGACAGCGACTTATTTATACAATGCGTCAGGAGGGGCGATTAAAGGAGCGTTAGTTGGAATAACATTGCCTTTACTTCTTTATGTGCCTTCTTTATTTCAGAGAAAGATACATGATGAAGATGAAAGAACTCAAGAAAGCGATTTAGAAAATAAAACGGAGGAAGCATGACAACAATCAAAGCAGACTTGCACATGCACGGTCCTATCGGATTCCAGCCATATTGGTTAAGAAAACAGGGCTATGCAGGAAGGAATCTATTGCAATTAATTGCAGAAGAATGTTTTAGAAAAAAAATTACAATATGTGCAGTAACCTCGCAAAGAGATGGGGAAATTGCCAGATTTTCAGCTGAAGACAGACTCGGCGTTTTAATAAAACATGAAGCTCCTTTATTGCCGGAAGAATATAGTGCAGGAACTCTTGGAGGAAACAATGATGTTTTAATAGTAGAAAAAGGAAACGAAAAAGTCTATTTAGTAAACGGGCAGACAGTCATGCCGGAAGAAGATGGACAAAAATTCGATGTGCTTATCGTAGGAACAAATCGAATTGAAAGTGGAAGATCATTCGAACGTACTTTGAGATGCGAAGATGAACATCAAATAATTAAAATCGCAGAACATCCTTATGTTGAGGCACACAGGGGAATGGGGGGAGAAAGACTTGAAAAATATCTCGATTATTTCGACGCGATAGAAGGACACAATTCTCAGGCGAGATTCTCTTCTTGGATAACAAAACTACCATTAATAGGTTCTACATTCTCACGAGCAGGAAAAGAGCTTAACGAAAAGGCGAAAGCCATTGCAAAGGAATTTGGAAAGCCATCTGTGGCAACTTCAGACGCCCATAGGATTGAAGATGCAGGAATTTCGTATAACGAGTGGGACGGAAAAATAAATGATGAAAATGAGGAAATCTTTTTTGAACAATTATGGAATCAAATAAGAATCGGATCTTTTAGAACTGTTGAAAGATACGAGCCGTTAATAACATGGTTACGATGGGTTGCAACATTTCAACGAGGAGTAAAAGACAAAAGCAGATTTGCCGCAGAAGAATACATACCGTCTAACATTTTTGTCCAAGAAAGATAAAATTATAAACTTCTTTCCTTAATTTGGTGCATGCCCCTCGCAGTAACCCATATCCTATTTCCGATAATCTTGTTTTCAGTAATCAGAGATTTCTATCTGAGAAAAAGAGAAAGAAAATCTTTTCCCTTGCACTATGTTCTTCTTGCGGGATTGGGAGGGACGCTTCCGGATATTGACATTCCAATATCTTTTATCCTCAACTTTCTTGGAATAGCAAGCTGGGAGCTCCACAGAACATTCACGCATTTATTCATCTTTCCAGCTATATTTTTTATTTTGTTTTTAGTTTTTAGCAGAATAAATGCGCGGGCGAGAATTTGCAACTTAACAAGACACAACTTAAAACTAAGCACAATCTTCCTCATGATTTCAATTGGAACGCTGATACATATTTTGTTAGACAATTCGTTTATCTACTTTGTAGACATTTTTCCACAGGAGACAAGACCTTGGATTCCAGCTACACTCGACGGCATCCTCTTAATTATTTGGATTGTTTATCTCGAACTGAAACACAAGATTTCTGATTTTATTTAGCAAATGTTATTAAATAATCTTTACTTAATTTTACGATGAAAAAGAGGATGGAAATTTTATTTTTGTTAATTTTGTTAGCCAGTTTCGGAAGTGCTGTTCAATACGATTGTGTTAATGGAACTGTCTATCAAGATAGCGAAGAAATTGAAAAGCATTCTGTAAAATCAGTAGGAGGAATTTCAATTGGCGTAGCATACGCAGATTTCGCAGCAGGACTCGGAAGAATTGCAGCAGACTTGTTAATAGATGCAAAAAAGATTTCCTTAACAAACGAAACAAATGGAACAGTTGTAGAATTAAAGAGTGGGGACTACACTTTGGAATTAATTTACGCAACAAACGACCTTGCAAAAATAAAAGAGGGGGGCAATGCAGATGAAATAGAAGTTGGAGAGATAGAAAAAATAGGCGATTTGTATGTTTATCTTATTGAAACAAGCCAAGATCCTCAAGAAGCAGAGATACTTGTTGGAATAGACAAAGCAAGCTTAGAGGCTAAATCAACACAATCTGAATTAGTAGATGTAGATGACGAGGAATATTTAGTAGAATTGATTTCCGCAAGCGATGATAATGTATTTGTCAAGGTAAGTAGATGTAGAAACGGGAATTTCACAATTTTAGAAGAGCAGGAGACAAGTGAAATAGAAATGAACGATACACGAGAAAATGCGAATGAAACAGAAGATCAAATTCCAGAGAATACAACAAAAACATCTTCAGAAAACACAACACAATCAGGATGCATAAACGGTTCGGTAGGAGAAGATAAATTCTGCAATGACGGAAAATATGAAGAATTAAAGGCGAAAGGACAATCCTGCTCATACAGCTACGAATGCGAATCAGAGAACTGCGACGAAGGCATCTGCAGAAGGTCCGGATTATTAGCAAGATTTTTTAATTGGTTGAGTGAAATGTTTTCTTAGGAAATCTTTTTATAATGCCATAGACCATCTCCCTAATTTTTCCAGTTCTACCAAAGGTTTAAATTCTAAACACTATGAAAAATATATTGTTCAAGCATGACAGACAAAATAGAGATTCAGGAAACAATTTCAAAACAGAATTACAAAACAACAGATGAAGAATTCTTGAACATATTGAGGCTAATCGCTCCCGGGACAAATTTTAGAGCCGCATTGAACGGAGCCCTGAAGATTGGAAAGGGGGCATTGGTGACTGTAGAAAATTCCCATCTTCTTTCTCTGATTGACGGAGGTTTCAGAATAAACGCAAGATTTACACCGCAACGTTTCATGGAGTTGACAAAAATGGACGGAGCAATAATTCTTTCTAAAGATATGAAGAAAATAAATTATGCGAATGCTATGCTCGCTCCGGACAATCGAATTAAAAGCAACGAAACAGGAACAAGGCACAAAACCGCAGAAAGAACAGCAAAACAAACAGGAAACTTGACGATAGCCATATCAGAAAGAAAAAACGAAATAACTCTCTACTACAAAAACGTCAGATATCCAATCCTTCCTACGGATGATTTAATAAGAAAATCGAATGATTATCTGCAGACGATTCAAAAACAGCGTGAACTATTCGACAAAAACATTCAGACACTCACACGTGTAGAACTAAGAAACCAGCAAACGCTTTCGCATGCAGTAAGCACAATTCAAAAAGGAGTTTTTGCTCAAAAAATAGCAGCAAATATGCATCGCTATATACTCGAGTTGGGAAATGAAGGAACACTTATAAAAACACGCCTAAAGGAATTAATTGAAGGAGTAGAAAAAGAAACAGATTTGGTAATAAAAGATTACACAAATATTTCTTTAAGAAGAACGAAAGAAGTTCTTGAAAATCTTTCATATGAAAATGTTTTAGACAAAGAAGAAATCATCAAGGCATTGGGTTATGAAAATAGCCAGAAAATATCAGCAATTAAGGGATGGCGTATTCTGTCTAAAACTTCTCTGTCTGACGCAGAGATAGCTTCTTTGATAAAAGAAACTGGAACGTTGGGCGCTGCGATTCACTCGCGTTCTGTTTTATTAAATACTTTTTTCGGTGAAGAGAAAACAAAGCTCTTCGATGAGGAAATCAGAAAGATTAAGATGGATTATCAATAAATAGATTGCAACGGTTTCTAACATTCGGTCTTTTATTCCTAATAAGATTTTATAGAGATTTCCGATAATTAACTTAATGGAGTGAACCCCTATTTTGAGACAGTTAGTTAGATTAATTTTTTGAACTTTTGATAGCGTAAATTCTTTTCATAAAAAACTTCTCACTCACAACCTTCTTTCTCTTCCGTGCCTAACATTTATTCAACAAATCCAATCTTCTCTCCAATCTCTCCCAACCTTCTTCGATATCTCTCCAAAACATTTTTATCAACTTTCCCCAACAATTCCATCCGATATTCGAGATCATCAATCAAGCTCTTGTCAATCTCTTTTATGTGGTACCCTGCCACTACGTCATTTCCTTCAGCAATATCTTCTTCAAGTTTTTTAAAATGTTCTTCTATCTGTTTCTTAATGCTTTCTATTGATTTACGAAGTCTTTTTTCTCTTTTTGCCATTTTCAACTTTTTTTATCATATCTCTAATATAAATTATCAACTTCTTCGCATCTTCTACCTTTGAATTATTTACAGGTTTCATGCTGCTTTTTATCCTTAGATAAGCTCTATACAAATCAAGAAAACCTCTTTTTTCAATTATCTTTAAAAAATTATTATTGCTATAAACCTTGGAATCAATAATAGATGAAATCAAAGATAGTTCTCTCAATCGTAAAATCATTGAGTAAACAACTCCGTCTCTAACCCTTTCACCAATATCTTCACTTATCTCAATACTTTCTTCATTAATTTTCATGACAGACTTTATTTCCCTAATTAATTTCTCTAAAATTAAACCGCAACCAAACTCTTTATACCGTTTTATTAACTCTTTGTTGCATATAGCCTTTGCTTCTTTAATCATAGAACAAAGATAAAGACTTTTCTCTAAATTTTTATCCAACCTTTCTTTGGAAATAAATAGAATCTCGTAACTGCCATCTTTCAAAAACATATTCGTGTTTCCTGTTATTACCAGCATATCAATATCGCTGTCAACTCTCTCTTCTCCTCTTGCATAGCTCCCAACCAAATAGATGCCCATAACATCTTCCAATAGATCTTTTTTCTTAATTATGTCAAAAACTCTGTCTGCGATAGAATCCTCTATAAGCTCCACTCTAACTTTCTTATATTCCCATTTTTTCGGCAGTAAAACTCCAGAGGAATTTCCGATTCTAATTGTCTGTTTAATTACCATTTCCATTAGTGTTTAAACATGTATAAACTATTTAAGACTTTCGAATATCCAAAACATAAATCTTCTCCATAAAAAAATTCTCTGAAGCAATAATTCTTTTTTTCATTTTCTTATTTTTTAGAACTTTCTCAATTGTTTCGAGAGGAGTCAAAGAACTAACTGCAAGCAAGATTTTTCCATTTTTCTCAAGGTAATTCCCAGCCTCTTTCAAGAATCGAATAATAATCTCATCTCCTTTTTTTCCTCCAGAAGTTGTTTTTGCACTTTCAGAATCTTCTCTCTCATCTTCTGGTAAATACGGCGGATTAAAAATAATCAAATCAAACTTTCCTTTCGCTTTGCCAAACAAATCGCTTTTCTTAACATTCAATCCCTTTTTCTTGCAGAACTCTACACTTTCAGAATAAATATCAACGCCAGAAACTTCTTTCGCCCCAAACTTCAAAGCGGCTTCCATCTGTATTCCGCTCCCGCATCCGATATCAAGAACTTTCTTTTTAGGAGCATATTTCTTAACAATTTTTTTCAAGAGGAGAGAATCTTCACGAGGTGTGTAGATCATTTTAGAATGGGAGATATTTAACTTTGAGAGTATTCATAAAAACAATAGTTGTATAATCGGCTATAATCTTTGGGAATTTATTTTTTAGATCCTGAATAAAATCAAATAATTCTTGATTTGAACGCACGACAAGTTCTATGTCTAACTCTGCAGGCAATCCAATGCCCTCGACAAGATACAGAACGAGCGAATGCGCTCTAATATATCCTGACTTCGCCACTTGGAAAAGTTTACTCATCGAGTTCTGACAGTTGGAATTTTTTCGAATATTTTTAGCAAAAATTGTGTTGGAAAGTTCTGTTTAATAAAGAATATTACCGGCAAACCTCTATTTTTAGAGCTATTTCAGTTATTTGTTTTAATTTTGAAGGCAATTTTTTCCAACTGTCAAACTATCGATTTTTTTCTTGAGTGGCTTCATTTTTTTTATCGACGAGATAATAATTCAGAAAATGTGTCAACAGAACATTATTTATTTTGAGTAACTGACTGGCGAGGTCAGGATATTAATAAAACCGTAAACAAAAAATACTTTCTTATTGTATAACTTCCTATTCATTCTTCGTCATAATCCGGATATTGTTCTGGGGCTTTTCCGTTTTCTTCCAAGATCGTAGGATATTTTGTTCCTTCTTTAGTTTCTGAAAAGTCTTTTACTTTAATGCTGAACATGTGGTCATCTCCAAAATCAAACACAAAAAGGAATTTTTGTTTTTTCTCTAGTTTTAGGTTTTTTAGTTTTGTTTCTGTTGAATTTTGTTTTTCACTTGTAAACCCGTCTCCTTCAGGGTGTGACGCATATTCCATCTTGTGGTTTTTCGAATAAGATTTGTTATCCATGTAAAAGGCATACATATGCGGATCGTCCCAGCCAAATGCGTGATAAATAATTGCCTCGTGTAAATCGTCCAAGGTTTGCTCTTCTAATAACTCAAGTCTTCTTGTTATTTTCTCTTCGCTACACAAATATTCAACATCAAGTATTATTGTTTTGTCACCCATTTTCTTCTTCTGGTTTCATTGTTTTCTAACTTTACTTTCCCAAAACAAACCTCCCAAACAACAAACTCAGATACGGAACAACCAGACCATATTCTAATAACTCAATAGCAACTCCTTCTACATTTCTAACGAGCCAAAGAGCAGCGAATAAAAGAACATTCAAGCTCAATGTAGCTAAATATTCTTTCTTAACTAAAGAAGCTGAAGCCCTAACTCCTCCAAAAGCCCTCGAGTCTTTAAGCACAACCATAAAATTCCCGAAGGTAAACCAAATCAATCCAGCAATCAAGCCAATGAAATAAATAAGAACAAAAATAAACACTGCTGTTCCATAAGCCAAATCAAATTTCCCCCCGATACCAGCAGCAAGAAAATGCGCGATTCTTCCTATTAATATTGTAACGACTAAAATCATCAGCATAACAAAAAAATTTTGAAGCCAAAATCTCTCTCCGAAACCAAAGAATTCTTTAGCAGTAAAACTTTTTTTCTTGATTACATGCCCACTAAAACCAATCAGCCCGGAAAAAATAAAACTCATCAAACTCAAAGAAACAATGCTAAAAACAATCAGCCATGAGATTATATGAACAGAATTTGTTAATTTGTAATTGACACTAACAGAGATTTTAGACAAAATAGAAATCAAAACCCACAAGAACAAACCAGGAATTATCAAAGCAGGCCGCCTGATTAAATCCTTAAAACTTTCTCTAAACAAAGAAAAAAATTCTTTAGCTTTCATAGTGTAAACATCAGCCAGATTAATCCGCCGACGAAAATCATCAAAATCAGCAGGACGATTATTAAGAGAATAATTTTATTGTTTCCTTTGTTTTTCATTTCTATATTTGCAGACGCTGAACGAATGTTCTGCATTTGTTTAAGATTTTGTGGAACTTCATAACTTTCGACGATATTGCTAACGCCCCCGCTACTAAACTCCCCTCCCGCGGCTCTGACTTCGCGGGCATTATACCCTGCATTAATAAAACTCTGCATAGCTTTCTCCAGACTTTCTCCTCTTTCCATCGCATTTTTTAAGCCAGCTATAATTTCAGATTCCATTTGCTATTTTACAAAAATCTTATGGAACATCAATTTAATAACTTTTTGGAGGACTTGGCGTAATTAAGTTTTCTTTTTGAAAAATGAATTTTCTCTGAGAAAGATTTATAAGTATGTAAGAACATGTAAGAACATGAAAGATAGAAAACGCATGAGAAAAATACTCAAGAAGAGAATAAACTCTCTTAAAAGGCAGATAGGCAAACATGAAGAAAAGATCCAGAATGAGAAAGGCAGATTAGACACGACTAAAGATTACTGGAGAAAAGAAATAGATGAGAAATTCTTAAAGCAGATTGAAGAAGATGAGGATTATCTGGAGGAAAAATAATGGAAGCACAAATAAAAAAGGCAATTAAGGCAGGCAACTCTTCTGCAGTTGTGCTTCCAAGATCGTGGCTCAATAAAGAAGTCCGAGTTGAACTTTTTAGAAAAACTCCAGAAATAATATTGTCTGATGTTATCAACATTGCAAGGAAATATGTTGATATAAAGGAAATAATAGGCATTTACCTTGTGGGGAGCTATGCAAGGGGAGAGGAAGATGATAGCAGCGATATTGATATGTTGGTAATAACAAAAAATGTTGACAAGCAAATGATTAATGAGGGAATTTACAATTTACTGATAGTTTCCTCCATGCTGTTAAAACAAAAATTAGATAACGATTTATTTCCCATAGGACAAATGTTAAAAGAAGCTAAGCCAATATTAAATTCTGATTATTTAGACTCGATAGAAGTAAAAGTAACAAAGAAAAACACAAAATGGTATCTTGAAACTACAAAAGACAAATTAAAAATAATAAAAAAGATTTTAGACAGAATAAAAAATAAAAAAGATATTTCTGATTTAGTTGCTTACACCCTCGTCTTAAGAATAAGAACACTCTGCATAATTAAAAAATTAATTCTCAACGAGGATTACTCAAAGAGAGAATTTATAAAAATAATCAAAAAAATATCTGAAGGAACAAATGCTTACGAAGGATATCTGGCTGTTAAAAAGAGCCAACAAGAAAAAAACAGAATCACCTTCGATGAAACCGAAAGATTATACAAATATCTGGAAGACCAATTGTTAGAGGTAAAGAAAATTTTGAAAAACTCCTAAATCTTTCAAAATCTCTAAAGAAACTGGTTAAAGAAATTTAATCATCTCAATTCCAGCACTTTTCCATTCTTTAACAGATGAATATTCTGATTCATTTTGTATCCAATTTCCTGCGCCAATTCTGCCCCTAACTTTGTTTTGTCAAAGCCGGCATTTGAGGGCATGACATGTTCTGGTTTAGTCAATTCAATCATCTCCCTCATATCCTCTCGCGAGGCATGACCAGAAACATGAACATTATCAAAAATCCTTGCGTGCGTTTTCTTCAATCTGGAAACAAGCTGACCCTTGCTCAATTCTGTTTCAGGAGTCGGAATAGTCTTCGACGAAAAAATAATATTATCCCTGTTCTCCAGCTTCAAAGGCAGCTGATTTCTGGAAATCCTGTCCAAAATGCTTCCCGTCTCTCCTTGATGTCCGGTGCAGACAACAAGATATCTTCTCTTATTTCTATTAACCTGATTCAAAATATTCTCAACCTGTCTTCTATAAGTCACAATTCTAACTTTCCCGATAAACGGCGCTTTTCCGACGTTATTGGCGGCAGTTACATATTTATTTAGACTTCTGCCTACAAATATAATCTCCCTGCCAAATTTCACTCCAAGTTCTGCAATCGTCTTCAATCGTGAGATATGCGAAGAAAAAGTAGAAACAACAATCCCTGCATTCTTATTCCCTATCGAATAGAAAACATCTTCCAGCAAACCTTTCGCGATCTTCTCAGAAGGTGCCTTAATGTTTTCATGTGCATAAAGAGAATCAACAAGAGCAATCTTGATTCCCTCTCTGGATAGTTCTTTCAATCTTTTGTAATTAACTTTATCGCCGAATACAGGCGTGTTGTCCATCTTAAACTCATTCGCATAAAGAAACACGCCTTCCTTTGTATGAACTGCAATAACCGTCGTCTCAATCGTCGAATGCGGAACATTGATGAACTCAATTTTGTAATCTCCGCTCTTTCCTTTAACAAAATAAACTCCGTTCAGTTTAACTTTTATCATTTTATTTGGAATCGTCTGATTATTATCAGCCATTAATATCTTAATCAGCTCAATGGTGAAAGGCGTGCTAATAACGGGCGCATTGTATTTATGAGCAATATACGGAATAGCTCCAATATGATCCAGATGCGCGTGCGAGATTAACAAAGCCCTAACTTTATCTTTCAAGCCATGCTTTTCTAAATAGTCGTCGTTTGGCAAAGCTCCCAACGCCCTCATGCCTTTTTCCGTCAGTATCTTTTCTCTTTCTTCGACGCCAACCACCGCCGGCAGGTAGAAGCCGCAGTCAAAAAGCAGAACATCCTCTCCTAATTCCAATGCAGTCATATTCCTGCCAACTTCATCATAACCTCCAATCGCGTGAACTTTCATTTTTAATATTCCAAATGTTATATCCAAAGAAAAGTTTAAATACTTTATCTTTCTCTCTTTATTTCATGGAAAAAAGAGGTTTGGGTATCATTGCGATCATTATCATCGTTGCTGTTGTCATCATTGGTATCGTTATTGTTTTTTCTTTAAGGGACAGACTGCAACTTGCTCCGGTACCTCCTAAATATGCAGACATAGCATATTATATCTTAACTGTTAATAAGTTAGGTAACGGACAAGGAACAGTTACTTCTGTCCCTGCTGGAATAAATTGTGGGAGTGACTGTAGTAATAATTATACTGATGGAAAAACAGTTCAATTAACTGCTTCGCCATTTTCTGGATCTGTGTTTTCTGGTTGGAGTGGAGCATGCTCTGGCTCTGGAATATGCGCAGTTTTAATGAATGCAAATAAGAATGTAGCGGCTAGCTTCGTGTTAAACCAAACAAATCAATCCTTGCCCGATTTAGATATAATTAATATGTTGGTAAATGTAGTTGCTAATTCTACTAACTCTACAAATATAACTACTGCATATGTTTATGTTACAGTCAAAAATATAGGGAGTTCAACAGCAGGACAATCAAGAACACAAGTGGATGTAAATCCATCTTACACACCAAGAAATATCTTGACACCGAGTTTGGCGCCAAATGCACAAATAACTATTAGCGATGACTATACAAATATTGTTCCAGGAAATTATAGTGTGACTGCTTATGCAGATATACTTTTCCAAATTAATGAATCGAATGAAAATAACAATGGACATGGTCCTGTTAATTTCGCAGTTTAATCTTCTCCAAAACCTATAAATAACCTTCTTTCTTTTTTATTTAATGCCTTACGTTCAGGAATATCATCATCGCAAACACAGAAATGTTTTATATAGTTTAGTAATTGTTCTCGCCTTGTTGCAAATAGTTTCTTTTACAGTTTTTTCAATCCAATCTTCAAAGCTAAACGCAAAGCTCGATGTAAACACGCGAGAACTTGCAGAAAGTATTGAAGACGCAACATTCGCACAGCAGCAATTTACAACGCAACTTGTCGAAACTTACGACTCTCTTTATCAGGATAATTTTCAGGAAATCTCGGGCTTGCTATCTGAACAGCAAGAAGACTTTAAACAACAAATAAGACTCTTGCAATCTTCTCAGGAAGATTTCTCAGGAATAGCTCAAGACGCGGTGAAGAGCGTTGTTTCTGTATCAGCAGGAAGCTCAATAGGAACAGGTTTCATAGTTCATTCAGATGGTTATTTTGTAACAAACTATCATGTCATTAACTCAAACCCGGACAACGTTCGCGTCTTAACATATGACCGATCCGTATTACAAGCACATTTTATAGGCGGAGATGAAAATAGAGATTTAGCTTTGCTAAAAATTGATGGAAACTTCGATGCTATTTCCCTCAGTGACTCTGATGAACTGCAAGTAGGAAAAAAAGTAATCGCGATTGGAAATCCTTTAGGGTTATCTTTCACAGTCACAGAAGGAATAGTTTCAGGATTAGACAGAGTCGGACCAAATGGATTGGCAGAATACATTCAAACAGATGTTTCCTTAAATCCGGGAAATTCCGGAGGTCCTCTGATAGATATAACTGGAGAAGTAGTCGGAATAAACAACTTTAAGATTGGAGGAGCCGAATCCCTCGGGTTTGCATTAGAAAGCAATGTAATTCGCCAGAGAGTTAACGCTATAGCGAATGAGACGATAATTGAATAAAAAGGAAGATTATTTCTGAATAAAACATCAAAGTCCTTCATAGAAAAACTTATATGCTTTTTATTCCTATGAGGTCTTATTGGCTTATTAAAAATAAAGCCTCCAAATGAACTATAACGAGAGACCAAAATATTTCCTCATCGCTTTTTGTTCTCCCGAACACAAAAATCAGGAGATTTTTGTGCCCAAAGAAACGAAGTTTCTTCAGGCATAGCAAGAGACGATCTGGTAGAATACATAAGTCTGTTGCTATAGAAAGAGTTTTTAGAAAGTCAGCCATACAACTTTTTAGTTTTTCAAAGGGCTCAAACGTCTCATTAGGATAAAATATCCCACAAAAACCTCTATCTACGAAAGATATATAAATGTATAACTTTTGTAATTATAGTGAAATATGGAAAGAATACCATTGCAGGCGAGATTGAAACGGGAAGCTCATAGAAAGATAGCGTATGCTCAGGATATTATTGTGAAAGAAGTTTACTCAGTTTTAAATAATAGTGTTTTGCATGGGGGAACTGCTATCTGGCGATGTTATAATGGAAAACGGTTTTCTGAAGATTTAGATTTTTATTTTTCGAAAGATAAAAAAAATGTTGGGTTGGTGTTTGAAAACTTAAAGAGACAAGGATTTGTTATTCTGAAGAAAAAGATCTCAGATACAAGCGTTTACTCGGAGCTTGAGTTGGAAAGGGTTTCTGTAAGACTCGAAGCGACATTTCAAAAAAAATCCAAGATTCTTTGTGATTACGAAATGTTGGATGGAAATTTTATTTCTATTTATAGTTTAACTGTTGAGCAGTTTATATCTGAGAAGTCAAATACCTACCTTAAAAGATTCAAAGTTAGAGATTTGTGGGATGTTTTCTTCTTGCTGAAAAATGCTCAAAATCCCGAAAAAATAAAAGAGATTGGGAAGTTAATAGATAATTACAAAAAACCGACTGATGAAGAGAACCTGAAAGTTATTTTGCTCGAGGGCATAGTTCCGTCAGCAAAAGAAATGATCGAATATATCAACAGAAAATGGGAAAACAAATACATTTGAACAAAGTTGAAGCGTTATTTGAAAAGAGTCCTGTTGTAGATTTCAAATCAATTGAAAGAGTCGTTGGAGTGAACAAAAAAAGCAATTATGCTAAATTACTTGTTTCTAACTTGCTGAAAAAAGACAAGATTCGAAAAGTTGGAAAAGGGAGATATACAAAATTTTCAGAAAACTCTTTGGCTGTTTTCGCGTTTACACCGGCATACCTTGGATTGCAAAGCAGTCTGAGTTTTCATGGCTTGTGGGAGCAGGAAACTATCCCAATTATTCTGACGACAAAAAAAGCGAGGGTCGGAATTCGAAATGTAATGGATTCTAATGTTCTTATTAAAAAAATAGACAGAAAATATTTTTTTGGAGTTGAATATTTGAAGGAAGGCAAATTTTATCTGCCCTATTCAGATTTAGAAAAAACTTTTATTGATATGGTGATGTTTAATCAGAAAACTGATGATGAATTAATTGAGCGAATAAGAAAGAAAATTGACAAGCGAAAGTTAATAGATTACTTGAAGAAGTACGATCCCAGAATAAAGAAGATTGTAGAGGGGAGATTTTTCTGGCTTTATTAAAATTTCAAACGTTTCTATAATCTAAATGAAGAAATCAATTACCAACTCCCTCAAGGAGTTTTTGAATAATAGAAATCTTTATCTATCGTCTCATCCAAATAACTTCATGAAACTAAAAATAAAATCATCTGCAAGAATTAAGAATCACTATCTTTTAATTCGAGGGAAAAAATCAGAAGTTGAGAAAGCAATTCTCGATTACATCGGTATTTTGGGTTGGGCAAAAGCTTCTCCAAAGTTTATAACTTCTCAAGAGAATCTAATCCTTTCAATAGAAAGAAAATCTGTCACAAACGTCAGAGCATCATTCGAGGCTTCTCCCTATGACATTAAAGTCCTGAAAGTTTCTGGAACGTTGAAGGGTGTTCAGGGCAAATAAAGAAGGGAGAAATAATAATTGAGGGTTTTGAAAAACCGACTATAGTAAACCAATTAAATTCTTCGGTTTTTTTATTGGTTTAATAGACAGCGGAGCAACAAAGAACAACCAAAAAACTTTGTTGGTCTGCTGTATAACTGGAAAGAATATTTTAGGGTATGAGAACGAAATAATCAAGACCTCAAAATTGCTTTCAATGTTCCTTTCTTGTCGCGAATTCTTTTTTCGACAGCGTCTCTGGAAATGGCGTCGGTAGTCCGAGAAAAGAGCATGAGATTACCAGTGTAATACGACAAAAACTTCGTTGGATGTGAACCTCCCCACAGCAAGCTTTTGCCTGCGGGCAAATCCGCCTACGGGTGGAATGGGGCATCTGACGACGACATAAAATCGACCAGCTTAAGCTTGTCTACCTTTCTTCCTTGATTCTTGATATAATTTCTAATATTGCTATAGCGACGGAATTAATTAATTGAGCAGTTTGTCCGTCGCTATACATTTTATACGAAAAACAAAATGACTTTTATCTTGAAAACTTTGTGCGAATATTTTGTGAGTTCAACCATCACTCTAAAGAGCGATTAACAATTTCAGCACGTTTTATCCCCACAGCAAGCTAGGGTGGTATTGGGGAAGAATAAAATTATCACTTTCATCTCAATTCTCTATGTCTCTCCTTCAAATGTTCAATAGTTCTTCGAACAGAATCTGAAGGGTTAGAAATCATTGAAAGCCTATCTAGTTCTGCCTCTATGTTAGCTCTCGCTCGGTCATCACTCGCTCTTCTCCTCCTGCTTTCTTCAAACATTCCAAAATACTGATGAATATTTCCATCAAAAATAAACGCGATAGTAACTCCCGCTAATGTCCAGCCGTATATCTGATTAGAAATCCCGCCCAAATCTGAACTTTTGGCGTACCATAGAACTACAAAAACAACCGCAAAGAAAAACCAAGTAATTCTTCTTCCGAATGACCCCATCTGAGAATCGTGAATAAAATAAAAGAAAATTAAAAATGGTAGGATTGCTGTCAGTGCCACACCAAGTGCCCCATATGGCAAGAGAATGCCTGAAACCAAGTCATTCTCAGAAATAAATCTAACCGCAAAAATAGAAATCACGATGGCAATAATAGCTGAGACGCCCTTCTGGTTTCTAAACTGAGGCATCTTTTGCATGACTGCGTTTATTACAACAAATAACAGAATAGCTAAGAGAATTTTCGCAAAGAGAAATTCATCAGATATATAGGAGCCAAATAGAACAGAAAATATCGGAGTGAAAATATTTTGTACAGACCCTATTACCTCTTCAATAGCTCGTTCAGGACGAGGTAATCCCTGTGCACTAACAAATGGCAGAGCCAAAATAGAAAATAAAAACAACATTTTTTTCTTAATCAAATCCATAAATACTGAAAGATTACAAACTTTAAAAACATTTCTTCAATCAAAGAAACATTTATATCAGCAAAAACTAATTAATTAATATGAATAAAAAAGTTGTGCTTTTTACCCTCGCAATTTTATTCCTCTCAGTTGCATCTGTATCAACACTACAAGAAATACCTAAAGAAGTAAAGGATCTAGCCAAAGTAGATTTTAAAGAAAAAACAAACTCTGCTCTAAACAAATCCGTAGAAATCCCTGAAAATCTGAAACTTCCTGCAAAAATACTCTTTGGTCTTGAAGAAGACATGCCTTTCTCAAGATTCGT
>Ga0209542_10006843_pt1 | contig 22015 bp, 27 predicted proteins | sample RifCSPhighO2_01_FD_184028 | JGI IMG/M metagenome (GOLD analysis project Ga0209542, IMG submission 184028) | Soil microbial communities from Rifle, Colorado - Rifle CSP2_plank highO2_0.1 (SPAdes) (version 2) | ecosystem: Environmental > Terrestrial > Deep subsurface > Rock core/Sediment ... | reverse complement strand
CAAAGTTATATAGGCTGATAAAAATGAAAAAATACCCCATACACTACCATTACATTTTATTGAAAATAGCAATATTTAAATACTTTGTAATGGTATAGATTTCTATGAGAATTCTTAAGAGAAAAGGCTATTATTACCTGCAGCATTCCTTTAGAAAGGAAGGAAAAGTAATAACAAGAGAAATCTACATAGGCGATAGGCTTCCCAAAGATATCAAAGAAATAAAAGAAAGATTTCTGCAAAAATATGTAAAATCAATTCTTAATAAGCAGTTCGAGCAAATAAAAGTGAATTTTCAACAAGATTGGAATAAAATTCCAGAGTCAGTAAAAGCAAAAGAATTGCAAGAAGTAGCAATCGCTTTCACATACAATACAAACGCTATTGAAGGCTCAAAAATAACCCTACCAGAAACCCGTGCAATCTTACAGGAGAAAATAGCCCCCAACAAGTCCCTGTACGATATTAAAGAAACAGAAGCACACTCAAGAGTTTTTCTTGCTATGCTCCAGGAAGAATCAATAACAGAGCAATTAGTCTTGCATTGGCACAGAGAAATTTTCAGAGAAACAAAAAAAGAAATTGCAGGAAGGTACAGAGATTATAGGGTAAGAGTCGGAATTCACATACCTCCAGATTGGCAGGATGTTCCAGAGTTAATGAGAAAACTAATAACATCCTTAAAACATAATCATACCATAAATCCTGTTGAATTTGCAGCAAGAATCCATTATCAATTTGAATTTATCCATCCTTTTGGCGATGGCAATGGAAGAATAGGCAGATTGTTAATGAATCAAATTCTTTGGCACGCAGGTTATCCTATACTGGTTATAGAAAATAAAAAAAGGCTCGCGTATTACAAAGCATTAGAAAAAGGAGAAGAAAAATTCACGCAATATTTGTTCAGGACTTATCTTAAAGCACACAAAAGGTATTTAAAAGGAACTAACAGCCCAGTTCTATGGGGAGTTTAACTGCAAAGCTAGAGGATGCATGGAAGAGGAAAGAGAGAGAAAACGCATTTTGGGAAAGAGAAGTGATTCAGGAAACAAGACAAAAATACCAAGCAACGCATCCAGAATTAACAGTTTGGGACTATAACTCTCTTATACACGGACTTCTCTACAATGTATTTTACTGCCAAGAAGAAGCAGAGGATTTTGTTGAGTGGATAATGAATCAAATGACACCAGAAATGTTAGCATCTTTAAGATATGATTCAGATGGATTTCAGGATGCTTATGGTGGTAAGTATATAAAGGAAACGGGAGGGTATTAAAATGCAAACAATAAAACTCCCACAAGGAAAAATCCCACAATTAGGTCTAGGCACCTGGCAATTAACAGGCAGAAAGTGCAGAGAAGCAATGCTAAAGGCATTAGAACTAGGCTATCGACATATTGACACCGCCTGGATTTACGACAATCAAGAAGTCATTGGAAAAGCCCTCAAAGAATCTAAGATAGCTCGGGATAGCTTATTCATCACCTCAAAAGTATGGTATGACAATCTTTCTTATCATGATGTATTAAACCAATGCAGTGAAACCTTAAAACAATTGCAAACAGATTACTTAGATTTGTATTTAATCCATTGGCCAAATAATAAAATTGACATGAAAGAAACATTCAAAGCCATGCACGAGTTATTACAAAAAGGAAAAGTCCGCAATATTGGAGTAAGTAATTTCACAGTAGAGCATCTAGAGCAAGCTAGAAAGTTAAGCAAAAAAATATCAATTAATCAGGTTGAATTCCATCCATACTTATACCAAAAAGCCCTATTAAATTATTGCAATGAAAATAAAGTTACTTTAACAGCATACTCACCTTTAGGCAGAGGCCAAATCTTAAACGATAAAACAATAACAGAGATTGCCAAAAAACATAATAAATCCCCAGCACAAATATGTTTGCGTTGGTTAATCCAAAAAGACATTATTGTAATCCCAAAAGCATCTTCAGAGCATCATTTAAAAAATAATCTCGAAGTCTTTGATTTCTCATTAAAAGAAAAAGAAATGAAATTAATTGACAGCATAGGAATTAAAAAACGCATGGTCAACCCAGGCTTCGCAGAGTTTGATTAGTCATTTTTACTTTTTAATTATTTCTTCAGCACCATCTTCACAATCTGAATAAACTCTTTTGTGTCATTAAGCAGGTCATTTATCTTTGAGTTATCAACTACAGCCTCAGTCCCATATTGGAATTTTTCCCTTAAGGTAATAATGTCATCCTTATCAAGGTTCTCATTAAAAGAAGCTATTCTCCTAAGCCAGCCAATATCCAAATCCACTTTCCTGATTTTTATCAGGTGTTCAACAGCCACAAATGTGCATTCTTGGTTTCTGCTTTCATAGCCATACTTTGCTAGAATTGCCAATAAGCAATGATACATTGAGTAGAAAGAAGCACTTACCGCCCAGTCCGGAAATTTACCTTTAGTTAAATGGATCATAGCCTTAAGATTATGGTTTGCTTTGTCAATATGCTTATTTGCCTTCTCAATGTCGGGTTGCACTTCTCTAAGCCCTCTGTGTTTATCTCCTTCTTTCTTGGCTTTTTTAAGACACCATTCCAGCTTATTTTCAAGATGAGCCATTTTTAATCTCCTCAACAATTATTTCCGGACCCCATAAGACCCAGCCATGTTTTAGCATGTCAATCATAGCATCATTATTTTTCTTTAGATTCTTAGCCAAGTCGCCTTTAACCATAATAATATCATGTATTCTTTTAGGATTTAATTCTTGTATTTCCTGAATCTTTTTTCTGACTTTATTATAATCTCTTTTCTCTATAATAAGTAAGACATCTATGTCCTTTGATTCCCTACCCTTCTTAACAGCAGATCCAAATAATATGCAGCTTAGTGCTATCCCTTTCAAAGGAAGAAGGTTTTCTGATTGCACTTCAGCATAAGTACTCAAATCATTTTGAACCAAAATAAATTCAGCAAGCCCTTTTCCAAATGCATCATTTAAACAAACACTATAATAGATTGCATTACCTATTCTTTCTGATTTCACCGCATTAATCTTTTCAAGCTTTTTAAGAATTTTATATATACCATTTGGGCTTAAGCCCAATCTTTTACCTATCTGATTTATGCTATTCCTCTCCTTAAAGTTTCTCACTAAAAAATCCACAACTCTTGCCTCATTTCTTGTTATATTATTCAATCAAACCACCGATATATACTACAAGTATATAACTATACACTCCCAGTATATAAAGGTTTCTGCTGGATATTTTATGCATTCACAATGAACAAAAAGTGGCTATTTTGTGCAATGGCAATGAAAATAAAGTGCAACAATAATTGTATCAATTATATAAATAAGTGTAACAAATATTGTATCAATTTAGAAAGGATTAATTATAACTTTTGATCAGGAAGAAGAGCTTAAACTAAATGGGAAAAAAATAGTTATTAAACCTGTTTGGAAGTGGCTTCTGGAAGAAAAGCACGATAGTAATTCCAGGTTTCGCAGAGTTTGATTAATCTTTTTAGCAAGTTTTTCTTTCCCACTAATGCTTTTCTTTTTCCCAAAGGTTCCCATTTTGTTTTTCTTTTCCCAAGGGTTTTCTTTTTTTGAAAAAGAAAAGGCTTAACCACAACCTTTAAATATATTAACAATTGTTAACTTTTCATGGCTCAGCAATCCTTACTACACCCGCAAGAAATAGAAGTATTTTATATAATCCCAACTCTGAGAAGGAATCTCGCTATCTCAATGAAGAAACAAGGATTAAATCAAAAACAAATCGCAGTATTATTAAACATAGAAGATGCAGCAGTTTCGCAATATATCAATGAAAAAAGAGGAAACAAAGTCCAATTAAGCGAAGAAATAATCAAAGAAGTTAACAAATCAGCATCTTTAGTCAAAGATAAGTTATCATTTTTAAGAGAGATGCAGAGACTATTAAAAACAGTGCAAGATTCAAGAGAAATCTGCAAGATACATAAACAATTTTCAAATCTTCCAGATAACTGTACTCCAGAAGCAGTTCTTTGTTGCAGGAGGTAAACATGCCATTACAAATAGAAATTGATAGAAGCAATTATGATGACCATATTGAAATTGAAAATGAATTCACAGCAGAACCAGGATTATCAGAATCTTTAATCAGATTTATCTCAGAGCAAAAAAAAGAGCCAGAATGGATGCTAAAAAAACGTTTGCAAGGATTGGAATTATTCAATAAAACTCCATTGCCAAAATGGGGGCCTTCTCTATCAGCATTAGACCTAAACAAAATAATTTATTACGTAAAACCGGGGATGAAAGAAGCAACTCGTTGGGAAGACCTGCCAGAAGAAATAAGAAAGACAGCCGAACGCATCGGGATTCCAGAAGCTGAAAAACACTCATTATCGGGTGCTGGGTTCCAATTTGATTGCTTAACTGAAGACAGCCTGATACATACTAATCCTCGTGGTCCAGTTGAGATAAAAAATATCAAACCAGGAGATGTGGTTTTCTCTTATGATGAAAATAATAATGAAATTGTAAAAAGTAAAGTAATTGGAGTTTTAGATAAAGGAAACTTGCCTGTTTTTGAGGTAAAGGTTGCAGGAAGAACAATAAAAGCAACATCAAATCACCCATTTTTAACATTAGTTGATAATAGAAAGGAAGGAAGACAAAGAGCAAGGTACACAAAAAAATGGAAACATCTCAATGAATTAAATGCAGGAGATGTAGTAGCAATAGCAACAGATCTCCCGGATTGCGGTGAGTCATATAAATTTCCAAAAATAGAGATTAACAGGATTATTAAAGGCAAAAATCAGACAGGTAAAACCTATTCTGTGGACATATCAAAGACATACAATAACATCTCTTTGCCGAAAGAAAGTAATGAAGATATTATGTGGATACTCGGATTATTTTTAGGTGATGGTTGGATTTCAAAAAGTAAGAAAGAATTCAAAAAGTATGTAAAGTTCGCTATCCCAAGCTCACAACATTCACTAAGAGAAGAATTGATTAATGCTTGTAAAAGGGTGTTTGGTTCTCGTGTTCTTACTTCAACAAAAGATTGGATAAGGATCAATTCAACAATTCTCGCACATTTTATAGAAGAAATAGGATTTGAAGGAACAGCAAGCACAAAAAAGGTTCCAGATTGGATTATGGCAATCCCAAAAAATGAAAAGCTTGCTTTTTTAGGAGGGTATTTAGACTCAGACGGAACAGTAAGAAACGGCAAGAAATCAAAAGATGTTGTTTACACCAGTGTAAATGAGAAAATTTTAGAAAAGGTAAAACAAATTTGCTTCTATTGCGGACTGCAAACTTCAAAGGTTACAACCATTTCAACATCATATCATTATAAAGGGAAAACAGAGAAAAAAATACTTCACAGACTCCACGTCTCTGGGAATACATTAATAATAAAAAGCAGATATGAATTCAAAAGAGAGAGATTGGAGAACAAAAAACAATACAGCAAATTTAGATCAATTTTAGAAACGAACATAAAAGCCCATACAAGTAATTCCGTCGGACTCGCAAAAATAGAATCTATAATTCCTGCAGGAATCCAGCATGTTTATGATATTTCAGTAGAAAATTATAGAAATTTTGTAGCAGAAGGGATAGTAGTTCATAATTCAGATATGGCATACCATAACTTAAAAAAAGAATGGGAAGACCAAGGAGTAATTTTTGAAAACATGGATGTTGCAGTTAAAAAATACCCAGAGTTAGTTAAAAAATACTTTATGACAAGCTGCATTCCAGTAAATGACCATAAGTTCATTATGCTGCATTCAGCAGTCTGGTCAGGAGGAACATTTATTTACATCCCGGAAAATGTAAAAGTGCAAATCCCATTACAGGCTTACTTTAGAATGAATGCATTAAAAGGAGGACAATTCGAACACACTTTAATCATTGCAGACAAAAACTCAGAAGTCCATTATATTGAAGGCTGTTCATCTCCAGTGTATTCTTCAGCTTCATTGCACGCAGGCTGCGTTGAAATCCATGTCTTAGAAAATGCAAGAGTTAGGTATAGCAGTGTAGAAAACTGGAGTAAAAATACTTACAATCTAAACACAAAGCGAGCATTAGTTCATAAAAACGCAATAATAGAATGGGTAAATGGAAATATGGGCTCGATATGTACAATGCTTTATCCTTGTTCTGTTTTGGTTGGCGAGGGAGCAAAGTCAGATAGTTTAGGAATAGCATTTGCAGCAAAGGGCCAAAATCAAGACACAGGTTCAAAAGTGATTCACGCAGCCCCCAATACGTCTTCAGTAATCTGCTCAAAAAGCATTTCAAAAAATGGAGGAATAACAAGTTACCGTGGATTAGTAAAAGTAATGAAAAATGCTATAAACACAAAATCCTCAGTTAATTGTGACGCATTATTAATAGACGAAGAGTCAGTATCAAATACATTCCCAACAATAATAACAGAGACAAACAAAGCAGATATTTCTCATGAAGCATCTGTAGGAAAAATCGGCGAAGAAGAAATATTCTATCTGATGTCAAGAGGATTATCAAAAGAGCAGGCAATCCAGATGGTTGTTTCAGGTTTTATAGAGCCAATTGTAAAGCAGCTGCCCTTGGAATACGCAGTAGAATTAAACAAGCTCATAGAACTAGAGATGGAGGGAACAGTAGGATGAAGGGTTGCACAGGGTTCATAAGGGGGACGCTGGTGACCCTTATTATGGAAGGAACAGTAGGATGAAATATGGAACAAGAAGCAGTTGTAATATCCGGAATTAGCAAGTCACCAATCCTCATAGATTCCAAACCAATATTAAATCTCGTTGCAGAAAAAGATTCAGAAGCAACAATCATAGAGCAGGCTAATTCAGAAGAATCAAGAACAATAAATATTCTGTTAAAAGAAAATGCAAAAATTAATTATATCTTAATCAACAATCAGAAAAACCTCGCAATAATAAAGAGAGTGGCAATCCTGGAAAAGAACGCGCAATTAAATCAAATTGACTGCATCCTTGGAAATGACAATGTTTCATTATCGTCAGAAACTCTTCTTCAAGGAGAGCATTCAGAATCAAACTACCAGTCAATCATTTTAGGATGCAACGAGCAGGTTTTCAACTTAGATTTATCATCAAATCATCTGGCATCAAACACAAAAAGCAACATGTTAACAAGAATTGTATTAAATGACAAAGCCGTTTCAAATCACAAAGGCCTGGTAAGAATAGACAAGAAAACAAGAAATTGCTTAGGCTATCAAAAATCAGAAACAATTTTATTAAGCGAGGATGCAAGGGCAAATTCAATTCCTAATTTAGAAATAGAAAACAACGACGTTTCTTGTACACATGGAGCAACAATCTCACAATTAGATGATTCAAAAATATTTTACTTAACCAGCAGAGGAATATCAGAAATAGAAGCCAAGAAAATAATGATTGAAGGGTTTTTCTCATCAATTTTAAACCATCTTTCAGATAATTTAAAAGAAGAAGTGGAAAACTCAATCCAGGAAAGATTGCTGAGGGTAAAATGAACATAAAAAAAGATTTCCCGATATTAAAAACAAAGATGAACAATAAAAGATTAATCTACTTAGACAACGCTGCATCAAGCTTAACCCCTGAGCAGGTATTGAAAGCAACAAACCAATATTATCATGAATACAGGACAAACGTTCATAGAACAATCTATTCAATCGGCGAGAAAGCAACAGCAAAGTTTGAAGAAGCAAGGGGTAAAGTAGCGAAGTTTATCAATGCAAAACCAGAGGAAATAATCTTTACAAGAAACACAACAGAATCTATGAACCTATTGGCATATTCTTTATCATCTCAATTGCATAATAATGACGAGGTTGTTTTAACAGAAATGGAGCACCATAGCAGCCTGGTTCCATGGCAGCAGATGTCAAAGAGGCATAACTTCAAATTAAACTTCATAAGAGTAAATAAAGAGGGAAAATTAGACCTGGAGCACGCAAGCTCATTAATCAATGAAAATACAAAAGTTGTTTCAGTTGTTCACATGTCAAACCTCTTAGGAACAATAAATCCTCTGGATTATATAGAAAAACTCACCCATAAATATAATGCAATATTTATTGTAGATGCAGCTCAATCAGCCCCACACTTGCAAATAGATGTTAAAAAATCAAACATAGATTTCATGGCATTTTCAGGCCATAAGATGTTAGGCCCAACAGGGATTGGAGTGCTATATGGAAAAAAAGAACTTTTGGAATCTTTACAACCCTTTCAGATGGGGGGAGGAACAATCTCAGAAGTTTCATACTTAAATACAATCTTCACAGAACCCCCTTTAAGATTTGAAGCAGGCACCCCAAATATTTCAGGAGCAATAGGATTGGGAGCAGCAATAGATTACTTGGAAAAATTAAAAATGAAATATATTCAACAACACACAGAATCATTAACTCAATATGCTTTAAAAGAATTGTCAAAAATAAAAGATATTGAAATTTACGGCCCAAAAAATATAAAAGAGCACGGACCCGTTGTCTCGTTTAATATACAAGGAATCCATCCTCATGATGCTGCAGCAGTCCTGGATAAAGAAGGAATAGCAGTAAGAGCAGGACATATGTGTGTTATGCCTTTAGTAAAACAGGTATTAAAAAAAGATGCAGTATGCAGAGCTTCATTTTACATTTACAACACAAAAGAAGATATTAATTCATTGGTTAAAGGATTAAAAAAAGTCCAGGAAAAATTCAAATGAAACAAAAGCAAGAGCAAAAAAAGGAAAACCTGAATCCAGGATGGCTTGGAAATATCGCAGATGATGAAATCTACAGAGAAAACATAATTGACCATTATAAAAATCCAAGAAACTTTGGAAAATTAACACATTACACTTTCAAGCACAAAGATACAAATACAAGCTGCGGAGATGAAGTTGAAATTTTCGTTTTAGTAGAACAAGATAAAGTAAAAGAAGTAAAATTCTTCGGAAGAGGATGCGCAATAAGCGTTGCAGCAGCATCGATGTTAACCGAGCATTTACAAGGAAAAACATTGAAAGAATTACAATCAATCTCAACAGAGGATATTTTGGAAATGCTGGGAATTAATCTGGGTATAGTAAGACAAAGATGCGGGTTATTATGCTTAAAAGCTTTAAATCATAGTATGAACAAGGAGGTGAGGTCGCACAGGGTTGATAAAGGTATTTTTTCCGCTAACGCTTTTATTAAAAGGGTTAAGGGGGACGCTGGTGACCCTTATAATGAAACTAGAAATTAAAAATTTACACGCAGAAATTAATAATCAAGAAATACTAAAAGGAATCAACCTAGAGTTAAGACAAGGAGAAGTCCATGCCTTAATGGGCAAGAATGGCTCTGGTAAATCAACATTGGCAAATGTATTAATGGGAAATAAAAAATACACTATTACGCAAGGTTCAATCTTATTAGATGGAAAAGATATAACCAATCTAGAGGTAGATGAAAGAGCAAAGTTAGGATTATTCTTATCTTTCCAATACCCTTCAGAAATAGCAGGATTAACATTATCAAGTTTCTTAAGAACAGCTTACAATTCAGTAAACAAAGAAAAATTAGACGTATTAAAATTCCATAATCTATTGAAAAAGAAAATGGAAGAATTAAACATCCCATATGAATTTATCAAGAGACATGTTAATGAAGGATTCTCTGGAGGAGAAAAAAAACGCTCTGAAATATTGCAGATGGCAATTCTCCAGCCAAAATATGCAATTTTAGATGAAACAGATTCAGGATTAGACATCAACGCAATAAAAACAATTGGCGAAGGAGTAAATAAGATGCGTAATGAAAACAGAGGAATATTAATAATAACTCATTATCATAGAATCTTAAATTACATAACCCCAGACAGAGTTTCAATCCTAAGCGACGGAAAAATAACCCAGACAGGCACAGGAGAACTTGCAAGGCATATTGAAGAACATGGTTTCAAGGAGATAGAAAATGCACAATAAAGAGCAGGCAATTGAAATATTAAAGAAAATAAATGACCCAGAATTAGACATGGATATCTATACCCTTGGTTTAATCTACGAATTAGATGTCAAGGACAAAGCAGTAAAAATAAAAATGACATTCACAAGCCCAATGTGCCCATTTGGCCCTCAATTAGTTTCAACAGTCAAAAGCGAATTTGTAAAAAAAGGATTCAATGAACCAGCAGTTGAAATAACTTTCAACCCGCCATGGCAGCCAAGCGAAGATTTGAGAGCCATGTTAGGAGTATAGGAGGATAAAATGTTCGGATTATTTAAGAAAAAGAATACGAGTCAAACACGGATGAATCAGGAAATGATGGAGAATCCAAAAGAATTTTACAGCACAGATACTCATTTCGAGATGGATTCAACACACCGATCGACAGAAAAGAAAATAACAAAAGAAATGACAATTGCAACAATAGTTAAAAAATACCCTGAAGTAGTAGATCCTTTAACAGCAGCAGGAATTCATTGCGTCGGCTGCCACGTATCACCATATGAAACATTAGAGCAAGGATTACTTGGCCACGGCATGAATCAAGAAGCTGTATCATCACTTGTTTCAAGGCTGAACCAAACAATTCAGAAGAAACAAAGTGCACCAAGCTCATTTTCATTAACCGAAAACGCAGCAAAAAAAATTCATGAACTCTCAAAAAATAAAAATATGGCCGGATTACGAGTTTCAGTTACACCTGGAGGATGTTCAGGATTTCAATACGAATTCGATTTAGAGAATAAAGAACAGCCAAATGATATTATCATTGAACAAAAGGATACAAAAATTTTCATCCAACCGGAAACAATGGAGATGATTAAAGGGTCTGAGCTAGATTACTCAGATGCTTTGCAGGGAGCAGGGTTCAAAATACAAAATCCCCAGGCAAAATCAACCTGCGGCTGCGGAAGTTCGTTTAGCTAAGATGGATTACAAACTTCTTGACAATTATGTATCGAAGCTTACTCAAGATCAAGAAAAATTCCTCAACTCATTAACAACGAATGAGTTAGACAAACCAGTAAATGCATTCTTAGATAAGTTAGGAAAGCTTATTGTTCTAGTCTATCAATTAAAGAAAAAAGATGCTATTTATCTATCCATTCCAAATAAATACGAACAGCAATTAAACCAACACCTCCAGCCCTACCTAAGGCTTTCAAAAGTAAAGATGGAAAAAACAAATCTTAAAGCAGTCCACATTGTTCCTGAAAAAGAAGAAGAAGAAATAGGCACTTTAATCATCCAGCAAAACATTGGTTACATAACATTGCTTGAAAACGTTGACCAGCTTAAACATTTGAAGGAAGTATCAGAAGAAGAATACAAAAAAATAAGACTAGAAAACAACCTCCCATCACAAGGAATTGATTTCAATAATGAAATGTTCTTAGAAGTAAACATTCCAGAAGCAATCTCTTACACCAAAGGTTGTTATCTCGGCCAAGAGATTATAGCCAGGGTCCATCATAAAAGCAAACCATCAAAAATTCTAACAAGAATTTTATACCCTGAGCTGCCAAAAGATTTGAAAGTAACCTCACATCAAGAAGAAATTGGAGCAATTAAATCATCCTGTTACTCAGAAAAATTCAATGGTCATCTCTGTTTTGCAAAGATTAAAAACGATGATAAAGAAATTGATGATGGAGAAAGAGTATAACTTATACATCAAAGGAATAAACCTTGAAAGAAACACTCACCTCTCTATAGCTCTTTACAAGAGTATCAAACCCAGGAAGTATCCCCATCATCTTCTCCTCATGAACAAGTACAACGGGAAATCCTAATCCAGAAACATTTCTATCCATATGTACAAGTTCCATTAAACTCGCTTCTCTTCCAACACCTTTTCTTGATTCAAACTCCTGAAACAAGGAGTCAATATCAGGAATAAACACAATTTCAGGACTGGGCTCTCCACCAGCAGCAGCCGCTAATTTTGCATATAATTTAGAAGGAAACCTTTCAGCATGCTCAGAATTTTCAATCCCTTCATCAAGCAAAGCCCACATGTAAGCTTCCCCTGCAAGGTCATCAAAGTAAGGAGTTCTAAAAGACACCTCAATCCTTGGCTTAGCCCCCATTTTTCTCATCTCAGAAGTAATCGAAGGAGTAATCATCCCAGGTTTTATCCCCTGAACATGAAGAAGATGGAATCCAGAGTTCTTCCGCTGTATTTCATCTTTATAGTTTGATGCAAGTTCGTCAAACATTCCAAGAAACCAAGAAGATAAATTTAAATACTTATCTCTCCTCTCATCTCTATGTCTAGCAGCAATAATTCAAGAAAATCAGTTTTAAATTTGCTAGTCACAATTCTCTTAGTTATTTAAGGGCCCAGGTTAGTGTATCTCCGGGCTCGAACATCATCACAATTTCTAGATACATGAACACAAAGAAAACATCCTAAATAATGGACGCATAGGGTTATTTTTTGGTGAAGCTTTTTTATTAAAAAAGGTTCGCAGGTAGCCCTTATGGAGGTTAAAATGGAAGAAACAAATGAAAAAATCTACCAGCCGAAAACAGTAAAAGAGATGACCAAACAGGAATTAGTTGACAGGCTAAAACAAGCAGGATTTGATTATCAAGGATTAGCAAGACCTTTAAACAGAAGAGGAAAACCCTTGGAAACAATAATCTCAAATGGAAGAACCTATACCGTTCAAACCAGAGCGATGTACGACGAATCTATGGCTTTGTTGGAGACGGTAAACTTTGTAGAAAACAATCAAGATTACATGCACAGAGCGCTATCAGAGTTAGAATAATCAATCAAACGGCTTGCAAATATCATAATAATCACATTGCCCATGCGAATACTTGCATAACCCGCTAGGTTTTCTTATGTAATCTTTTTTATCTTTGCTCTTAGTCTTTTCTTTCATCTCATTGCATTCATCCTCAGCTTTTTTAATCAAAGAATCATCAACATCAATCCATTGTTCTCTGCCATCCCCAAGAAAAAATATCCCAACCTTCCCAGGAGCCTTATCTCTATTTTCCTTGTAAAGCAAAGAGTAAATTGCAAGTTGTAGTTTATACTCCTCACTAATCCCACCTTTCCTGGAAGTCTTGTAATCAATCAATTTTACTCCAGAAGAATCATCGTAAACAGCATCAATATAGCCCTGTACAGAAAAACTCTCAGAAACTAACTTCTGTTCAGTTCTAGGTTTTAAGGCAATAAATCCATCTTGAACATCTTTATTAATCATCTCATTTTTCAATCTCGCAATAAAGATGTCAAACCAATTATTAATCATCTTCATGCTCTCATAATAATAATGCTCAATAATCCTAGGATTATGATTCAGCAATTCATTAATCTTACCAATATTCTCCCTCCAGCCAGAGTTAAAAAGATTCATAATCACAACTCTCAAGATAATATCATAATTCTCCTCATTCAACATATCCACATTAATATTAAAGAAATGTTCAAGGGCCTTATGCACAATTCCCCCTCTAACAGTATAGATGTTTTCCTTCCCAGGAATTTTCTCAATATAAGAATAATAATACTTTCTTGGGCATTGTTTATATGTGTTGATTGAACTAGGACTCTCTATTCTTGTCATGTTTTAGGAAACTAAGAGGATTATATAAACATTTAGAAAATAAAAGATAAAAATAAACAAAAAATAACATTTCTCTTTAATATTTTATTCATCAACTTCATAACCCCCTATAAATATTTTAATAAAATATTGTAATAAAACATATATTTTACAATCACCTTATAAAACTTCCCCAAATTTTTCACTATAGTTAATAAACTTTTACATTTTATCGGCGAGAAATATTAATGATAGTTAAGAAATACATTTTAGATTTTTAATAAAAAGTTAAAGAAGAAAAAATTAATTGCTCACTCTAGTCCTTTGATGCTGTCCTATAAAACCAACAACAGCTTTTCCTAGTTTGTCAGCGTAATCAAAAGCTATCCTAACTGTATTTCTTACATCATGCGAAACCCCTTTCCCAACATGCTCTCTAAGTTCGTACTTAACACCTTCATGAGTAACCATATAGTCACCTGGGAATTCCCCCATAGTTTTTTCAGACTGGCTTGAAACATAAGTGAAACCAGTATCATCTAAACAAGATTTTGTAAGATCATTCACTCTAGCTTCTCCTCGCCTGGAAGGAACATAAGTTTCAGAAAGCCATCCAAAAAACTTTAACACCTGCTCAGGATTTTTATACAAGCATTTTCTTGCACCATCTTCAGCTTTTGGAGTAATCACAACATCATCAGAATAATCTTTTTTTGCTTTCTGAACAGCATCATAAACATTTTTAATCTCAAAAACAGGTTCATCATCACCATTTTTTCTCCTCTCAAGAGCAGCTTCCAATCCTTTAATTCTTTCACGTAAAGAATAAACAATAGACTCTTTCGAAGAATCATTTTGTTTAAGCCCACTTACCTCTCTTCGCAATAAATCATTTTCATCAGCATACGCTAAAGCAAGTTCTTGATAGTTTCCAGCTTCTCTTAATACAGCAATTCTCTTGTTAAGCTGCATTCTGGCAATATCTTCAAGGCTTATAAGAGAATTCCCGCTAACAGAATATCCAGCAACCAGTTCAAATAACATTGCTGAAAATCTTTTTTTATCTTCAACACCTCTTTTATTAATACATACCTCTCTTATCTTTTCACCATTCCAATATTTATGAAACCCAGAGCCAGAGTTAACAGACGGCCAATAAATTCTCACAGCCCCGTTCCAGCACCCCATATCTCTTCCTAAACTATCTCTGGTTTGTAATGTAACTTTATGGTCTGCACTATGAAAAACATGAGCCAGTCCAGATAACATCTTTGCAGTAAGCCCAACATCTATCAAAGGCGAATCATCAGCGATACCAGCACTTGCAAATATCAAAGGCAATTTTCGTTGAGCATCATAAATCATGTCTATAACCCTATCAACATTATTTTCAGTTACAACGCGAGGTTTTGTTGAAAGCCCATAATCAGAAAAGCAAGGGAAATTATTAATCAACAGAGGAACCAATCCAGGTCTTGAAATATTGGATTGCACAGGTTTAATAACATCATGTTCTAATCCGTTTGCAACAGAAATCTCAACATCATTCACATTATCTTCTCTTCGAACAACCCCCACATCTTCAACCCAGATTAATTGCTCATCTGACCTGTCAGGAAAAGTCCACCTCATTACAAAATTCTTTTTTCCAGAATCCTCTTCATACTTAGTCTCGACATGAGAGTCCTCTATCTTAACATCCATACCTCTATTAAACTCAGAAAGACTCTCTTTAGAACCAACACCCATATACACCATCCAATCCTTAGTAGATTCTAATATCCTATCTAAAGAAACAGTCTTATCAATTGAAAATCTTGTTCTATACACAGGTTTCATAAAGAATCAAACTGTTTCAGCATTTATAAACCTTTTTATTATTACTATTAGCAAGTAATTACAATCCAGCATAAGTCTTCTGCATCATCAAAGCATCATCTTGAGGAATAGTGCTTTCACAAATCAAAACACCCTTAACCTTAAACTCTTTCAGCGTTTTCAACAATTCTTTATAATTAAACCCGCTTTCCTTCAACAATAAATGATTCTTCTCCCCTTTATCCCCGAAAGCAATCCCAGCAGCATGAATATGCATATTCTCCAAAGCATTTTTGCCAAGCTCTTTTTCAACCTTGGTTAAGATGCTTCTAAACTCAGCAAGAGTATTGTTCTCCCCCACAGTTCTTGCATACAGATGAGAAAAATCAATACAAGGCAATACCTGTTCAATCTCACTGCTTAGCTTCAACAACTCATCCAAATCTCCAAATTGGCTCTTTTTGCCAGAAATCTCAGGCCTAATCCATATTTTGTCATCCACTTGCTTTACCTCATTAACAATCTTCTTAACCCCTTCTTTAATTCGTTCATAAGTCTTTTCTCGAGTATCTTTCATATAATAGCCTGCGTGAAAGCAAACGCTCCACCCATTGCATAAACTCAAAATCTTAGCAGAGTTAGTAATATACGAAATGCTTGCATGAAACTTTTTCTTATCTTCAGAATTTAAATTAATAAAATAAGGAGCATGACAGGTTAATACAACATCATTTTTCTTCCTGGCATCAGCGACCAGAGGAGCCTTCTCCTTGGAAATATTTACACTATGAACAAATTCCAATTCCATAGCATCAAGTTTCAGTTTCCGAACTTGCTCAATTCCTTTTAAAGTATCACCTTTCGTAGAATGCGGTATCCCAGCAGTTCCGAAACGAAGTTTGTCCATAATCTTGCTTATTCGCCAAGCTTTTAAAATTTTCTTTATTAAAGAATCAGATGAACAGAAGAACAATCTACGCAGGACTCGTAATAGCGATGTTAGAAATCCCTCTTGAGCCTATAATCCACTACGCTATTCCAGTAATGGATAATCTCTATTTTAAAAAAATCAAAGAACACATCCTCAACTAAGGAATTTTCAAAGGATACTTTCAAATCATCAGGAATTAGAAGCACAAATGTATCAAATAACAAGCATTGATTCAATATTAAAAAGACAATTAAAAGAAATGAATCATTTCATTCCTCCAGAAGCAGAACAAGCTACAAGATATCAAGAATGAATGTAAGAGAAGATTATTCCAACAGCAATAATAAACCCATCACACCAATACCAAGAAGAAATACAACAACCTGCATAACCCCTTTTCCAAGTTCTTTCTCCTCATGAAGTTCAGGAATTAAATCACTTCCAGCAATGTATAAAAAAGTGCCAACTGCAAAAGGCACCAAGAATTTAGTCAAGTCCCACGGAATAAAAAACACAATCAATACTCCAAGCACGCAAGTTAAAGCAGAAAGAAAATTAAAAAAAAGCGCTTTTGTCCTTTTCAATCCAGAATAAATCAAAATCCCAAAGTCTCCAAGTTCTTGAGGAATCTCGTGAAAAATAACAGCAAGCGTGGTTGCTAAGCCAACAGGAAAGCTAACCAAGTAGCTCCCTCCAATAATCAAGCCATCAATAAAATTATGAACAGCATCCCCAACAAGATTCATATACGCTATTGTCTTTACTTTCTTGCTTTTATGATGCTCAGGATTATGGCAATGATGCCAATGGATTATTTTCTCAACAATAAAAGAGAACACAATACCAGAAAGAACAAACAACCCAGTTGCAATAGTAAACCCGGATTTAGCAGCCTCAGGCAATAAATGAAAAAAAGCATCTCCAAACAAGGCCCCTGCAGAAAACCCAACAAAGTAAACTAAAATCTTATGCAAAGTTTTTTCATTCAAAGTCAGGCTTAAAGCCCCAACAAAAGAAAGCAAGCTAACAATAATCACACTAATCAAAGAATAAATAAATGCTTCAATCATAGTTTAAACAACAAACAGCTATATATAAATATTGCTTCTCTCTTCAAAAGTTATGAAAACAAAATTCTTGGTATTAACTTTATTTCTACTCTTGGTTAGCTCTTGCAGCAGCAATAACAAAGAGCAATTAACATCATCAGCAATCCAAGAAACTAAACAAATCAATGAAAATCCAAACATAAACTTAGAAGGCCCATTCTTAGTAGCAAGAATAATTGACGGAGACACTTTAGAAATTAACAGCTCATATAAAATCCGATTATCAGGAATCAACACCCCAGAAACAGGAGAATGCTATTATCAGGAAGCAAAACAATTCCTATCTTCATTAACTCTCAATCAAGAAATATATCTGGAAAGAGATATAACAAACAAAGATGTCTATGGAAGATTCTTAAGATATATTTACATCCAGGATGATTTAATAAACTCAATTTTGGTTGAAGAAGGATATGCAAAGGTCTATGATAAATATGCAAACGACACCAAAAGGTATCAACAATTAAAACGTATTGAAGACCCAGCAAAAACAAATATGCTGGGGGTATGGAGCTGCCCAGAAACAAATACTAATTGTCTTTTTCTAGGAAGCAAAAACTCAGACAAGTATTACAAACCAGGATGCAAAACAATAAAAAGAATCAAGCCAGAAAACTTAATCTGTTACAATTCAACAGCCCAGGTTAAAAAACTAACAGAAGGGAATTGCTAGTACGTCTACATTGCGTGTAAATCTTTCTGTGGTGTAGACGTATAAACTACATATTAAATCCCAGCCCCTATAATCCACCCTTCTTCTTCCAAGCAAGTTTTAATCTGCTCTTTTGACAATCCTTGAGGAGCCTCAAATATTTTTCCAAGTTGATTTTTATCATCCAACCAAGAAAGCCATGAAACAACAGCTTTTACTTGCGCTTGGTCTCTAATCTCAATTTTCTTATCCAATTCAAGAGGAATATTTCCAGGCCAAATCTCACAATGCAGGATGCAAGGGCCCTTACCAACAGGGTCTTTTGTAAAACCAGTTTCAAACGGCCAGACTTTACTATATCTGGAGAGTTCTTCATCATCCCTCAACTGACAGACAATAGGAATCCCGACAAGGCATTGCCCTCCAACACTTGCAGGTCCAGCCAGTTTCCAGATAGGTTGAATCCCCTTGCTTTTTTCCATATTGTCAACAATCCTATATCTCTCCAATAATACTCCATTAGCAGAAAAAGGATAACTTAATTTTGGGCTTTTGATAGTTAATGTTTTATACTCCCTTCCCACAGGATGCCCCCATAAAGGACCGTCTTTCCCACCACACCTTTCATTGAGTAAAGAAGCAACTTCAAATCTATTATTAGCATTTTCTTCAGTATCGGTAATCAACTTATTGAGCTGATTCCAAAGCACCTTCCAAGGAACACCTTTTAATCCAAGAGCTCTTGCAAACCCCTTAGGGTAACCATAAGCAAAATCAAATCCAACAAATACCCTTTCTTTTTTCTGCACATGCTCAAGCAATTTTTCTTTCAAATAGCTTTTGCATGCATGTCTGGTTTTGAAATAGCTTTCAGCAGAGCCACCATTCGCAAGCTTCTCACCCACCCATAAAGAATCTTTACTAGGTTTATTTGCACTAGGCACATTCTTAGAACTCCAGTCAACAGCATAATAAGCATCAAACAGTCTTGCCATAAAATGAGAAATGCACAAAGGCTTTTATAGATTGCTAAAACTTTTAAACCCCATTAAATTATAAAAATCATGAAAAAATCAACAATCATCAACATCCTTCTCATCTTAACCATGTTAGGAATCTTAACCTCAACCTACTTAGTAAAGCTCCATTATTCTCAATCATCATCATTTTGCAACATCAACGATAAATTAAACTGCGATATTGTGAATAAATCCCAATATGCATTATTCCCCCCTTTATACGGAGCACCAATCTCTTTGTTAGGATTATTAAACTTCTTAATCTTATTTTTAGCAATAATTTTAATCAGCAAAAACAAGCAATTTTCATTATTCAAAGAGCAAATAGACCAATTAGTTTTATCAGAATTCATTTATTATGCTTTATTAGCAAACTTGTTATTCGCAGCTTATCTCATATACATAGAATCTTTTGTTTTGGGAGTTTTCTGCATTATCTGCTTACTGTTAGATTTAATTATCATTTTATCAATCTTCTTTTCATACAAATTAAAAAAATCTTCCTAGCAAGGATAGATTAGGATTTCTATCCATCAGAGCAAGAGGAGCAGGAACATACCTTTCAACAATTTCAACAGGAAAATTTCTATAAGCTTCTTTAACTCTATTAAGAGCAGAATTCTGAATCGAAGCATCAATTCCGCCATGCTTCCCCCCGCTAACATTTACATAAGTTCCATGTTTATTCCTAAACTTCCCAACCACAATCTTATCACAAAAATAAAATTTATTGAAACTAGAATCTAACTTATTTAAAAGCTCTTTAACACTTTCTTCAGAAAGAAAAGAAACATCAAGTGTAGCAAGCCTATACATCATTTCTTTTCTGTAAAAACAATCTTTTCTGCTCTGCACAATTTTATACCTAAGAGGTTTAAGAGGAGAACCTCTCCCGCCAATATCCAATCCAAAAACAAATTCAAAAATACCCATATCCCCATTGAACAAAAAGGGTTTTTAAGGTTTTTTCATATGCTTTTCTTTATTTCCCAAGGGCTTATTCATATCTCAGAGCATCAACAGGGCTTAATTTTGAAGCCCTTACAGCAGGCAAGGTTCCAGAAACAACCCCAACAATAAATGCAAATCCCAGTCCAAAAACAACAATCCAGATATTAAAAGGAACTTTCAAAAATCCATACCCAGAATTAGCAGCAAATACTTCAACAATCTTCCCAATCCCGACACCAATCCCAACCCCAAATAACCCGCCAACAAGTCCAAGCAAGCCAGATTCAATCAAAAAAATAGCCAGGACATCATTATTATGAGCCCCAATACTTTTCATAATCCCAATTTCACGAGTTCTCTCCAGCACAGAGGTATACATCGAATTCATAATCCCAATCCCCCCAACAATCAAAGAAATAGCAGCAATCCCAACAAGAACAATTTGCACAACACCAAGAACATTATTTATCTGCTCAGCAATCTGCGCAGGAGTAACAACCTGGAAATTTTCATCATCTCTTGCACGTTTCAAAGCTCTCTCAGCTTTTTTCTTTAAAGCTTCTAAATCACTTCCTTGTTTTGCCTGGGCAATAATAGCATCGACATGCTCATCTTCATTAAAAGTTTCTTTAAAACCTTCAATAGGAATATATATTTGATTGTCATCTTGTTGACTCCCTCTTTCTTTAAAGACTCCAACAACCGTATATTCATCTTTATTAATCTTAATCTTACTTCTAATCCTGACATCTTTGTCAAACATCTCGTCAGCAGCTCTCGCTCCCAAAATAGCAGTCTTCTTCTCACCTGCCCTAATCACTCGTCCTTGAGAAACTTCAAAACCAATATCAGCAAAAGCCTTATCATAATCTTCAGCAGGCAAGCCAATTATATTAGTAAACTTAATCTTATTGCTAAACTCGACCTCTCCATTAGTAAACAACTGCGGAGACACATATTTGAATTCAGAAATCTTCTTCAAAGTATCAACGTCTTTGTCAGTTAAACCTTTGCTGGCACTCCCAGGCCCCTGAAATCCTTTTGAAGCAATGAATAATCTATCAGCTCCAAAACTAGAAAACTGATCCTGGATACTCTCCTTTAACCCTTGACTCACAGAAATCAAAGCAATTATTGCAGCAACCCCAATTATAATACCCAGCACAGTAAGCCAGCTTCTTACTTTTCTATGTAAGATATTACTTACTGCAAATTTGAAGTAATCATTTATCATGTTTTACCTTCTGTCTACTTTCTTTTTACTTTATGTTTTCTTTTGCCTTAAGGATTAGTCACAAGTTCATTGAACTGTCAAGAACTATTGTTCTTGAGCACACCGAATTCCTTGAAAGGAATTTTAGCGTGTCAACTGTGCCGCAGTTCATTGCAATGAACTTGTGGAAAAATGCTTAGTTTCTTTTCCACTCTACTTTTTTCACAAGGGGGTTATCCTTGTATTTTTTCTTTACAACCGGTTTTCTTTTTATATTCATATTTGTTTTAATCACACTCTCTTTTTTATTGTCTATTTTCATTATATTCTCCTTTTCCATATGATTTTCCCATTGTGTTTTTATCTTGTCCTTTCTTTTTTTCTTTAAGGTTTCACGGGGCGATTTGTCGCCTGTGCCCCGTTGATGTTTATCAACCAGGGTTTTCTTTGGAAAGCACAAGTTGACTTGTCAAGAACTTCTGTTCTTGAGCACGCCAAATACCAAGAACCATGTTCTTGGGTACACCCAAATGTCAGGAACAATGTTCCTGAGCACACCAAAATCCCGAAGGATTTTAGTGATCCAAGGATTTTAGTGTTCCGAAGGAATTTTAGCGTGTCAACTGTACCACAGTTCATCAGCAATGAACTTGTGGAAAAAAATCTTATTTCAACGACCCATCTTCTTTGAGTATCTTCTTAAGTTTTCCAGGAAGAGTTTTCAAATTGCCCCATCGGAAAAACAAAAGGAATCTTGCAAGAT
>Ga0209542_10006842_pt1 | contig 22018 bp, 21 predicted proteins | sample RifCSPhighO2_01_FD_184028 | JGI IMG/M metagenome (GOLD analysis project Ga0209542, IMG submission 184028) | Soil microbial communities from Rifle, Colorado - Rifle CSP2_plank highO2_0.1 (SPAdes) (version 2) | ecosystem: Environmental > Terrestrial > Deep subsurface > Rock core/Sediment ... | reverse complement strand
AAATAAGAATTGCGTTAATAGATCAACACATTCAAATTACTTTAAAGAGATTATCTAAAAGTTTGAGTTGGAAAGAAAAATTAAGATTTGTTTATGATTTAATTACACAACCATTTTCAAAAAAGAAAATGATTAAATTCGATTTAAGAACAGTTCCTTCAGAAAAATTAATTGAGGAAATGATGAAAGAAGTTAAAATTCATTATCCTAATTTTTATAGAGTTCTTGTCGAAGAAAGAAATGTGTATATGGCAATCAGATTAAAAGCATTAATACAAAAATATCCAGAAGACAAAATTCTAGCTGTTGTTGGTGCTGGACACGTTACAGAGATAGTTAGATTATTGGATTCTTAAAATTATTTATTATGAAGGTAAGAAATTGATCTGATTGAGTATGAATGAAACAAGTTAGATAGAAAGTTAATTTTGATATTTCTTAATTTATTTGCATAAATTTATAAACAATTAAGCACACTTTTATTTTATGGAATGGTTTGGAAGCTGGACTAATTTAAAGAGGTATTTTAAGTTTGAGAGAAGAGAAGTATTTGACATAATTATTTCTATTCTTTTAGCAGGATTCATATTGAGTTTTAGGTATTGGGGTGGCTCTGAATTCAGTTGGACTATAGGATTTAAAAATTTCTTAGGTATGTCATTAGTTGCCGCATTTTCAATCTTATTTGTAATTACAGCCACAAAAATATTTGGTGTAATGAGATATACAGAAGTAGTATACAAAATATGGCCTTTCGGATTAGTTTTCTCTTTAATTTTCGCTACATTTACAAACGGATGGGCACTAGTGTTTTTTATGGGAGGATTTTTATATAGCAAAATTGGAAATTTAAGAATTGGTGAACTCTTTCAAGAACTTCCTTTGTTTACAAAATCAAGAATCGCTTCCGTCGTACCATTCACTCACTTTTTTTTAGCAATATTTTTTAAAATCCTAATTTTGTCAGGCAAAAATACTTTATTAATTAGAAGCGGTTTAATTTTGAATTTGTTAATGGCGATTTATTCAGTTTTAATATGGGCACAATTTGAAAGACTTATGTTAAAAAAATCTTCAAATATACATAGCCCCGGCTTAGATATTTGGTACTGCTCTAGACCTTGGTCTATATTTATGATTATATTTTTTGTTTTGTTTGCTTTATTAATATATAATACTAATATAATTTCAAGTATTGTTATCTCTGCTAGCGCAGGAGGAATAGTGGCACTTACATACTTCTGGATGCGAACTGTTGAAAAAAGGGGATAACTATCCCAACAATTCCTCAATCTTATAGCCAGATTCTAATTTTCTAATAAATTGTTGTGCGTGTCCAGGACCAAGTATTGCAACTTCTTTTCCTTTATGTCTAACTAAATTTTCGTTTCTTGTTAACTTTCCACAATTTATATAATCGCAATCTTCGCCACGACCACGTCTTTCCACAATCTGAATTTTTAATTCAGGATTATTATATAACTCTATTTCAGTTCTATCTATTACAACTGTACCTAATACTTTATGTAGTGAATCTTTAGGATTATGTTCTAAAATTGCCGCTTCTTCAAGACCAACTAATTCATGAAACAAACCATATAATTTATTTTTATCACATCTCCTTAAATCATCCGATAATTTAGGATTTTCTGCACTTACAGATTTTAAAACATTATTTTCTAATAAATCGTAAAATCTTAACGCTCTTTGTGAAGGTATAATAAATGGAGATACTAAAACAGGATCTAATTTTTCTTCAACACCACTTCTAACATAAGTTTGAGTATTAACTCTATGCCAGAATCCTGCAATCTCTTGAGGAGAAAATATAACTTCAGGATTTACATAATCTTTATTTTGAGGATTTTTTGTTTTGCCGTGCATTGCTTCAAACATTTTTTGTTCCGCTGTCGAATGACCTTTCATCATTATCCAATCAACAAATTGCATTCCTGAATTTCTAACAGGAATAAAATAAAGTCCAGCATCGTGTTGTAAATTTCTAGATCTCGAATCAACAGAAAATGCATGATACAGTCCTCCACTCCACATTTTAATTTTCTGTCTCAGCTCTTTTAGAGATTCTTCATACAATCTAAGCCCATCTATATTTGCAACCCACAAATTAGTTCTATGTGTTCTATCTGCAGGACACATCCATCCATATCCTCTCGTAACAGAAGTATCTTTTCTTCTCAAAGCATCATCTAATAATTCGTAAGGATGAGCTTTAGTTCTGACACACTCTTTCCCTGTCTTAGGATGTCTTAAATTTAGAGTTCTTCCTTTTTTCATCCATCTAGGATTAGATAAGAATAATTCAGAATCTTGAAAATCTAGTTTTATAAATTCTGTAGAGTCCATATCTTCAATTCTTGCGACTAAATCAATTGCTGATTTAGCTTTAATATCCAATCTCTTTTTCTTTTTAATTTCTCTTACATTTAATTTTTCGTTTATTTCCATATTTCCACCTATAAGTATATCTAATAAGAATGCATTTAAAGATATGTGGGCATATACATCACCACATTTTAGAGAAATTAAAGTACTTACATAAAAGATAAAATTAATCTAATAATAACTATCCAGAACTATTCACAGAACTATTTATTTTTTTAATAGCTTCTACAAGATCATCATATGAATTATCTACCTTTTCTCCATTTACAAATAATGAGGGAGTACCAGAAAGTTTTAATGCGTTTGCTTCGCTTGATTCTAATCGCACATATGAAGATTTGATTCCAGAATCTAGGCAATCATTAAAACTTCTATCAAGTCCTAAATCTGCTGCAATCGACTTAAACACATCGCTTGCTTTACTAGATGAAACACTATTTTCAAATTCACTTTGCCTTTCATATGCAATATCAACAAACTCATAAAATTTACCTTGATCATTAGCACATTCTGATGCTTCTGCCGCCTTCATTGAATTTAAATGAATTGTAGTTAGAGGAAAATGTTTAAACTGATATGATACTTCTCCATCAAATTCATCTAATACTTTTTTTAGTACTGGATGCATACTTTTACAAGCAGGACATTGTAAATCAGCATACTCTAAAATCATAATGTCGCCAGTACCTAAAGTTGGTTTTGGCTGAGGATTATCTTCATATGTAACTTTATTCAGAGATTTAAATACAAAAAATGCGATCACTAATACAACAATAACTAGAACTGCAATCCACAAAGTCTTCTTCTTTATCTTCATACTATTAAAAGAACATTGAATGTTTTTAAGCTTTGTGGAGGCAAATGTGTAGTGTCCTGAACCGTAATTATGTTACAATGACAAATACGAAAAATAAGCATAAATTTTAGACACAATTTTAGATTAATTCTTTTAATGCAGTTATTACTTCATTATTGGTTGAATTAGAAACTGCTTGAAAACGAAGTTATCTATAAATACCTATTAGAATAAAGGATATTTTGACTTTATAGTTACGAATGTAACATTAATGCGATTTAGTATAGAAGCAAATGTGTTGAAATCGGAGAGATTGTTAAAAACTTTTAATTTCAAATCTCAATTTCAGAAATCCTTTTCCTATTGTAATAAACCAAGTAATAAACAATAACAAACGTAAATATATTAGAAATCCAATAATAAATAGGGTTTGAAACTATTGTCAAATTCAGAGAAGCTAATCCATAACTAACTAATGCATACACCCCAAACAAAAGCCCAACATAAATCACATCAAATAACAACAGTTTAAGATTTTTCCACATACTAAAAAAAGCTGATTTTAATGATTTAAAACCAATATTAAAATTGAAATGCACTATATTATAATAAAGATAAAACAATAAAAGAAAAGGAATTAATACGAAAAAAGTTACGATTCGCGAACTTGCCATACTTGAGATAATCAAATTAATAATAAATGACAACACTAAAAAAATTAGTAACAAGACTGTGTTTAACTTCGACAATTGTAAAACATTTCTAAAACTTAGATGAGTCTTCTTAAATACATTCATCGACAAAAGTTTGAAAAAAGAATAAAGAGGAATTAATACTATTAAATAAAACAACAAAACTACAACTAACAAAGTAAAAGAAAACGCCAGATATGAAAAATCATTTAAAAAATAATATAATGTATAAAGAATTGAGAATAATGCTACGTCAAAAACAAAACTTAACCCAATTTGTTTAAAATTAATATCCATGTTCTCATCTTTTAGTTATGTTAAACTCAACAGCATTTCTTTTTACAAACTCTTCGTCTTCATCAGCCAGAATATCAGCAACATGTATAAATCCTCCCTGTCCAAAACTCTGCGTCTCATTTAAAAGCAACTTAAATTTTCTGTCTGCAGAACCGTCATTAAAATCGATTTTTATTGGAACATCTTTAGTAATGATTCCAACTTTCAATCTATTCAATCTTCCATTAACATGAAATTTCTTAAACTCCCCTTCCCTCATCCAAGCAATTATAATTCCCTTTTCCGTTCCAATATGTAATTTAACTCTTTTTGTATCTGCAGGAATAGTTACTACAAATTTCTTAGGAAGTGGTTTTATCCCAAATTCATTATCATAATTGTATTTTTCATTATAAGGCAAATGTTTAATATAATCATTCATATATAAATCCACAGAATAATTTAATATTTTGTTAAGTCGAAATTTTTGCCTTCTGCCATATATCTCGAAATAGGCTTCTTCATCTTCATATAATCTAATAATTGATGGCTCAGTAATTTCAGTTCCAATATCATCAAGAATTGGAAAATCATCTAAATCATAATCAGGACTAGATGTAGTTATTTTTTCATCAATATCTTTGCCATTTATGGAATTATCATTTATTTCCGAATCATTTTTCCCACAGCTAACTATTAGAACTAATAAAAAGATACATGGGAATAAGACTAAAATTCGCTTCATTTAACGGATAAAGAATTTGAAGTATAAAAACATAATGAAAAAAAAGAGTTTAGTAATAATACCTAACAGTTTCATCACTGAATTCGTTTGATTTTATTACTTCTTTTTCATAAACTTGCCTAAAACTGCTGAACGCAGGCTCATATTCATAGAACCTATATCTTCCTGATCTAAAATAGGGATTACTATGACTTTCATATTTTGAGCTAGACTCAGATACATACTCATAACTCTTTGAAGATTTCGATTGTTTTGTGTATCCTGGCCCATATTGATAATGTGCGGTAAAATAGTTGCCGTTCAAATCGTCATAATCATAAGCTCTATATTGCCTTGAACCATCGTCATATCTTCTCAAATTGTAGTCAAAAATCGCATTAACTTCTTCATATGTTTCGTAACTTTCGACTCTGTTTGTATTATATGAAGAACCAAAGTAGTCAGAATTATAATCTGAAATTTCAGAAATTAAGCTTTTCTCATAAGCATATCCATCATATCCATAGCCATAAGCCATTGCAGATGGCAATAAAGATACTAATAGTAATAATACAAAAGTTGATAATATCAGTTTTTTATTCATTTTAATCCCCCTAAAACTAAGGTCTTTATTGAAGGATGTTTATAAAGGTTTTTGGAAATTGTGCAAAAATCTATGAAATGGATTAGTAAGATATAAATAGACAATAAATCACCTCACTTTTATGCACACATTAGACAACTTTTTCAATCCTAAATCAATAGCAATAATTGGAGCTTCAAGAGAACCTGGCAAAGTTGGATTTGTTGTTCTAAATAACTTAATTCTTTCAAAATATAGAGGAAAAATATATCCCATTAATCCTAATGCTGATAAAATTTTAGACATTCTGGCTTATCCTAATGTAAAAGCAGTAAAAGATAAAATAGATTTAGCTGTAATAGCTATCCCTTCAAAAGTCGCATTAAATGTAATTAAAGAATGTGGAGAAGCAAAAATAAAAAATATAATTATTCTAACTGCAGGATTTGGAGAAATTGGAAACAAAGAGTTAGATAAAAAACTTAAAGAGCTTTTAAAAAAATACAATATTAGAGCTATAGGACCAAATTGTTTAGGACTATTAGACACATATTCGAATGTAGATACTTTATTTATTCCAAGAAATAGATTACAAAGACCTAATCAAGGAGGAATTTCATTCGTATGTCAATCTGGAGCTGTTGGTTCTACAATTTTAGATTTATCAACTTATGAATCCCAAGGCTTTTCAAAATTTATTAGTTACGGAAATGCTTTAGATGTTGATGAATCAGATTTAATAGAATATTTAGAAAAAGATGAATCTACAAAAGTTATTTGCGTTTATTTAGAAGGAGTTAAAGACGGAAACAAATTTTTTAATGTTGCAAAAAAATCTAAGAAACCAATAATAATAATTAAAGGCGGAACGACTGTAAGAGGAAACAAAAGTGCTATGTCACATACTGGCTCTTTAGCAGGCTCATATGAAGTCTATAAAGGAATTTTCAAACAAACAAATTTAATTGTTGCAGATAATTTAGAAGAAATGTGTGAGTTCGCAAGAATTTTCGATAATACTATCGCTCCAAAAGGGAAAAAGATTCAAATAATAACTAATGGAGGAGGATTTGGAGTTTTAGCTACTGACGCAATTGAAAGAAACCATTTAGAATTTGCCGAAATGTCAGCATCAACAAAAATCGCATTAAAAAATTTGCCAGACTTTTATGTGATTTCAAACCCCACAGATTTGACAGGAAGTGCTACAACAGAAGATTTCGAATTAGCTATTGATGTAGCACTCAAAGATAATAAGATTGATATTGTTCTAGCAATTATATTAACACAAACTCCAACTATAGATCCACGAATTGTAAACTCAGTTGCACAAATGCATTCAAAAAATAACAAACCCTTAATTGTTGTTACATGTGGAGGAGATTTTGCAATACAAGTAGAAAAGAATTTCGAGAAAAATAGAATTCCTTGCTATAGTTTTCCAACAAATGCTGTAAACGCAATAAAACATTTGTGCGAATATTATTTGAGAAGCTAATTATCTTCGTGATTTAGAATTATGTACCCTACATCGTTTGCTTTGCATACTGTCCCTTGTTTTATTTTTCCACCAAATGCATCACTATATTCAAAAGTGTTTCTACTATTCTGAAATCTAGCATTAAAATTCATCGTATCATATTCTATATCTAACTCGCCTGCTAACTCACTTAAAAGTAATTTATAATCCTCATCCTTTGATGCAACTGCAACTTGTTGACCCGTTTCGCCACTCATTTTGTATGCTTTTTTAATAACTGCACCTAAAACAACTTTATAGATATCATCACTCAACACATCAGCATAAGGCCGTTCAACAAATAGGATGGGAGCATCAATGTCATTAACATCCAAAAGCCTAACTATACTTCTAACTCTTACTTGAGACCTTTCATCAATAGCCTGAACCAATCTTTTGTTAGGATCTGCTATATATGCCGGAAGGCAATCATTATAACTTGTTTTTTCCGTCCATCTCTGACAACTTTTAACAGGCGTACATCCAATATCAAACATAAGATCTGGGTCATCTGTTTCTCGTATTGAAACACATCTAACATTTTGCATTTTCTTTGCGTTTAAAATATCTCCGATAGTTATTATATCTGTTCGAAAATCATCATTAGATTTACTATTAAGTTTACCATAAATAATTTTAGATGCTAACGGGAATTCTTCCAATTTCATATTTGCCAGCGTATACGCGACTGACACATAATCTAATTTTGCAGTTAAAATTTCTAACTCTTCTATTAGTTGAGGAACATCTTCCCTAAATGCTGATTTTTGATGTATCTGGCTTGAAAGTTCAGCTTTCCTAGTAGAAAGAGATTCAATATATTCAGATGTGGCTTTTTCTCCAAACGTTCTTTCAAACTTACTTAGCAACCCTTCTGCAATTTTCACGACAGCACAATAATGAGGTTCTATGCCTTTCAAATCTCCAATTATTCTTCTTTCAGATGTATTCTCTTTCCAAGAATCTATATTCCCACCCAATATCGCAAGTTGCAAATCTGATTTTTCACCAGTGTAGCGAAATTCTTTAAAACGATCATTAACAAGAGCTTCAGTTATATCGGCAAGAAGTTTTATTTCTTCTGGACTCTGATTTCCATATATTCTTCCTAAGCTCAGAATGGGTCTGAACGAAAAAAGATGTGGATTTTGTAATTGTCCTGAAATAATTTTTTCAAATGAATTTAATGTTTCCTCTTCGAGCTGATTGAGAACTAGATTATCATATGTTTTCATTTTATGTAGGTATGATAAAATTGTTTCTCCATTATCTAGCTTAAATTTATATTTAGTAAATCCTAGAACACAAAGAGATGAAAACTTAGTAAGAATTTCCCTAGCTTGTCTGACTCCATCTGATTTTAATAATATGTCCTTAATTGCTCTACGACCTAATCTGTAAGATTTAGAAATAGTTACAATAGAAGAAAGATATGCTCTTTTTGTGTCAATCGACTTTCTCATTGGTTTGGTAGCCGCTAATTCATCCAAACGTTTAAGGGTTTCTCTATCTGCATCTATAACAGAAATACTTGCAAGAATAGGTAAAGGGATGTTAGGATAAGACTCTAAAATAGATTCTAAATCATTTCTAGATAAAAAGTCCCCTGCCGGTATTTCCTTGTAAATTGGATCATGTGGTAATGCTAATTCAATTACTTGATCCATTAAACTAAAAAAGGTGTTTACATGAAAACTAGAATATTCTTTGGGTATTTTCATTACGTCCAAAATTATATTTGAAAATACTCCAATTTTATTTGGATGCACATCAACACGATCACTTATTTCTTTATACATTTTACCAATGGGATATTCTCCTTTTGTTTTTTTAGAAGAACATAAAATAGCTTGATATAAGTCGACAACATTAACACCACCAGAAAAAATTTTATCTGCAGTATTAAAAACATTTGAAAGAGGCTGCTTTGTTTCTCTAATAATAAAAGACATAGTTTTAAAGAGTTCACTTGGAGACAACATATGAGTTCCATGTATCAATCCAATATCAACAGTTCCTAAAATATCTCGTAAATCAAGAGGTAACTCGTGTTTTCGACTAATACTTCCCAATTGCCTCAAAGATTCAATCAATTTTTTATTTGAATTCGTCCTATCTTTTTCTTTAACTCTTTTTCCCACTCTTTCAAAGAATTGATCAGCACTAGAATAGACTCCTTTTTCTAAATCTTTTTTGATTTTTTGAAGAGCTTCAGTTTGCTCATTAAAAGGAGCTTCATCATTCAATAGTAGAGCATGCCTAAGTTGCAGAGCTTGAACTACTCTTAATTCTTGTCGCAATTCCATTCTTGGCTCTTGATAGAGTCCTAATCTCAGTCTAAATCCAGGCATAAATACAACTTAATTTAGATATATTTAAAGGTTTACTTGTGCAATTTGGATTTTAGATGGATTTTTCAAAATCAAAATACATCCTAACTTCATTCTTTGATGCAAACTTAGAAGCATAACTAAATAACTATTTAGCAAGGTATTTTGCAAGCAAAAACCATTCATAAATTTAATCGAAAAATGCATTAAAGTTAGTATCATGAAATTCATCTAAAAAGAAAGCTGATTTTTAACATTTTCATACCGCAAAACACATCCCAGCATCAATCCATCACAATCCTAGCATCACAAACTTTGCCTTCTTTAGAATTCACAATAAAAGGATTTATGTCTAATTCATTTATTTTGGGGTATTTTTTAGGCAACTGAGAAATTTTCACAACTGCATCAACAATAGAATCAATATTCGCTTTCTTTTTATTTCTATAACCATAAAGAATTTTTTTAAACTTAAGTTCATCAATCATTCTTAAAACTTCGTCCTTATCAACAGGACATTTTCTTATAGAAACATCTTGTATTAGTTCTGTTAAAATTCCTCCAGAACCCAAAAGAACAACATGCCCAAATGTAGGATCGTTCTTCAAACCAATAATTAATTCATCGCCTTCAACAAATTCTTGAACTAGGATTTTTGCATTTTTGATTTTTTTCATTTTAATTATTTTAATTAAATCAGAATATGATTTTTCAAATTCGAATTTAGAATGAACCATCTTAACCCCATTAATTTCTGTCTTATGCAGAAATTTGTCAGACATAATTTTAATAACGCAAGGAAAAGAATTCCATTTGGAAGTTTCATTAAAATTTTTTGTTAAAATATTTCTACACAGATTTTGATTTTTTAACAATTTTTCGGATTCCACTTGATTTAGCGTTTTCATTTTTATTTACAAATTGTATTTTATAATAATGATAAAACATTCCTTTCTTGTTTATTAACTCCTTAAAACTGCCGTATTCTGCAACTTTATGATCTTTTAAAACCAAGATTTTATCGACATCTTTTAAAGTAGATAATCTGTGTGCGATTATAAATGTTGTTCTTCCTCTCGTAAATTTGTCAAGCGCAGACTGTATTTTTTCCTCTGATTCTGAATCTAACGAAGAAGTAGCTTCATCTAAAACTATGATTCTAGGATTCTTTAAAATGGTCCTTGCCAAACTAATTCTTTGTTTTTGACCGCCAGATAAATTTGTTCCCCTTTCTCCAATAATAGTATTATAGCCGTGTTTTGTGCTCGAAATAAAGCTATGAATATTAGCAAGTTTGGATGCATTTATTATATCTCTTTTTGAGGCTTGCAAATTACCTAACTTAATATTTTGTTTTATAGACGCATTAAACAAAATCGTTTCCTGACTCACAAAACCAACATTCTGCCTTAAACTCACTAAATCAACATCTCTTAAATCGTTTCCATCCAATTTTACACTCCCTATGAGAGGGTCATAAAATCTAGGAATTAAATTTGCCAATGTCGATTTTCCTTCACCAGAGCCTCCAACAATCCCAATTTTTTCTCCTGCTTTAACTTTAAAATTAATATTGCTTAGTACTGGCTCTTCTTGATTATAATGAAATGTCACATTTTCAAATTCAACATTTCCTATAACGTCTTTCAAAACTTTAGCATTTCTTGTATTCTTTACTTTAGGTGTTTTATCCATAAACTGAAATACTCTATCGACAGAAACTAATGTTTGTTGTATAGAAATATTAACACTTCCTAATTCTGAAATCGGTCCAAACAATCTCCCAATATATGTGTATAAAGCCATCAATGATCCCACAGTTAGTGCACCTTGAATTACACTATATCCTCCATACCATAATATAATTAATAAAGGCGTGAATGTAATAAATCCAATTACAAAGCCAGAATATCCTTCAAGTAAATTCATCTTTAAATCTGTTTGAATTAATCTTCTTGTTTTTCGTTCATATCTATTCAATTCGAGTTTTTCCAATAAAAAATTTTGTATTGTCTTTACAGACATTACCATTTCTTGCATAAAACTTAACAAATCAGCTCCTTTTCTAATAACTTTTTTCTCTTGTGCGCTTATTCTTTTTGCAAAATATTTTTGCGCAAACAAATATAATGGAAAAAAACCTAACGATGCTAAAGTAACTTTCCAATCCAAACTTAAACATACAGCGAGAATAAATATCCCAGTTAAAGAATTCATCACAATGTTGTCAATAAAAATTCCAATCATATCTTCAATGGAATAAACATCTTGATCGAGTCTTCTTACCACATCACCCAATTGCTTTTTTTCAATAAATCCCGTATCTAAAGATTCAACATGTGTGAATAAATCTTTTTTTACGTTAAGAACTACATTTTCTTCAAGTTGTTCTGCTTTATAATTAAACCAAATTCCAACAATTGATTTAAAGAAAAAAGTAATTACAAAAATAAACATTAATAAAACAAGCATTACATAATCTCCACCAATCAAAACATCATCTAATAAAAGTTTAATTAAATAAGGATTAATTAATTCAATACCAGATAATATTGCTGAAAGTGTGAATAAAACTGCAAATAGTTTCCAAAATGGTCTTGCATAACTAAATATTCTTCCAATTTTCTTCCAAAACAGTTTGTTCATACTCAAAAAGAAGAAAAAAGAAGTTTATAAAATAAGTAGGTTAATACTTACAATACTTTTACTACTTTGCCATCCTTAACCATAACATTCCTATTTAACAAATCTTCCAAAGGAGAATAAACTCTTGATTGAAGCCCACGCCTGGTTTTTGTGCCTGCACCCGTAGTTTCCGGATCAAATGAATATTCATATCCTCTCGGACCTGATTTATGTTTCGCGACTATTCTTCCTTTAATTCCACCAACTTTTACTGCCATTTTTTCACCTCATTTTTTAATAAAAAATCATTCTCTTCTTGAACCCGGGACTCTTCTCAACACTTCAACTTGCCTTATTCTAATTCCTTTTCTCGAAGAAGCCACTCCAAATACTGTATCACCTTGTCTTATTCCCATAGCAACACTATAACCATCAGGAGTATTTGGTATTATTCCTCTGACTTCAGTTCCAGCTCTATCCTTAAGCTCCAAATTATAATTCAAATTAGTTTTCCACGGGCCCTTAATAACTATAAACTGTTTGTTTGCCATTTTTTAAGCCATTGTATCTAATCTTAAAGTCATTTTTGTTTTTCTAATTCCTGAAGATGCCCTGTTTTTTTGAGTTCCAATAAATCTAGCATTTGTAACTCCAGTCTTAAACTGTGCAGATACTTCAGGAGACAATGATAATTCAAAATCATTTCCAGAACCACCAAATCTTTGACCATTTGGACCTCTTACATTAGATGCCCAGGGTTTACTATTTCTGTACGCTCCTTTTTCAACAAAATATACTGTTCTTGCCATTTTATCATTCACCTCAATATTTTTATTGAGTTAAGAATGCTATATATTTAAGCGTTGTGGTATATTAGTTTGGAAATTTCAGCCCACCAAAATAGTTCTAGCATTAGCAACATTTTCCTTTGCACGTTCTAATGAATGGCCAATATATAATTCTAATTTACCACTAAGAATCTCTTGTTTATTTTCTGATAATCTTGAATAAAGCGCAGAAAATTCTGAATCTTCCAACGCAACATCTAATAATTTTGGTTTTTCATGTTTAGCTCTCTTTCCTATCTCTTTAACAAAATTATGACCCACACCATAAACAGAATGAGTCCATCGTTCTCCTCTTAAAATAGAAGTCATAGCATCTCCAGGATTGTCTCTAACTTTTTGCAAATTTAAAGTAACAGAATCTTCTCTAATAAATAAATCTTTAATTGCCTTTCCAAATCTTACAAACGATTCATAAACTTCCGCCATCATTTGTTTGGGCTGATATCTTGCTTGTTTTGAACTTCTCAAATCCCTCTCTAAATCCGTATCAATCATTTCATATAATGTTCTCATTCCACCTTCAACTATAGAAGGAGTTCCCGCAATATTTTCCCAATTGATTGGATTATCTTTTGTTGCATCAGCACTAGATCCCCCTAATCTTGATGAACTATCTAAAGAACCTATTTCATTTATTTCTGTAGAATATAATAACCTCATATCATTTGCTAAATCTCCTAAAACATGAATTAGAATTGTTAATGAATGACCAAAATCAGCAAGTCTTTCTTTTTGAACTACTTGTGTTGCTGTTGTATCTGGTTTCAAACCTAATTTATCTAAAACTTTATTCTCAAATTCCAAAGACAATCCTTCTCCAATAACCATTTCTATAGAAGCTCCTGTTCCAACTATTCCTGAAATTTTACCTCTTAAATCACTAGCAAACATATCGCATAATTTTACTCGTTCTGCTAATCTAAGAGCATATCCCGCAAAAGTTGCACCAAAAGAAACTGGAGATGTTGCTTGAATGTGCGTTCTTCCAGCACGCATTATTTCATATAATTTTTCAGCTTTGACACACAACATTTCAATTGACTCAACTATAACAGGTCTCATCACATCGAACCAACATTTTTTTATTAAAGAAGATCTAGCGGTATCAACTATATCATAAGACGTTGTTCCGGGATGAAGTAATGCTTTTGTTTCTAGAGAAACATATCTGCCAATTTCTTCAATAACTGCTAATTGATCGTGTTTTGTAATTTTTTCTTCTAATAGTGTCATATTTAAAGGATCAATTTTATCCAATGCACTAAAAACTTCATCGACATGCCATTGTTCTGCTTTTCCAAATTCTTTTCTTGTATCTAATAAAACATACTGTATATTTGCACACTCTCTCCATTCTGCTTCTGCACTTAAAAATCGCCTTAATTTTTTTGATGTTGAATAATATTTAGCATCATCTGGAGATATGCAAAGTGTAGAAAATCTTCTTTCTGAAAGTTCTTCTTTAGATAATGAAGAAATTAAATCTGTCATCATAATCACTCATTCTCTACTCTAGGAGCAAGAATAAAAGCAAGCAACAATTTATCAACCATTTTATACTCGATTTTCAAAGGATAATCTTTATTAAAATAAAGAGTTACATCATTTGCAACTTTAGAACCTTTAACCATCTTCTTCAAATATTCAATACTATAACGAGCTTTAACATTTCCTTCAGATTTAATTTTGGTTTCTTCATCTTCTCTAATTTGAATTTTTGCATCCGACAAATCTCCTTCTGCAGATATTATGAAATTTCCATCCTTAATTTCGAATGACACAGATTCTGCAACTATGTCTACATCCTCAATAGCTTCTTCTAATATAGTTGTCGTGGTTTTAACAGATGTTGTAAATTTCAAATCTGGAACTTTTTGTACTTTATCATCCAATTCTAAAACAGGCAAAGAAAATGTTCTAATCGAACGACCTTTTAATTGAACTTGTAATTTAGAGTCAACCAATTCTAAAACTAATGTGTCTGTAGGTCCCGCACGACGCAATATTTTTTTAAGATTATCCAAATTTATAGAAATTTCAATTGGTTCTTTTACTTCATATCCAACAAAAGTAGAAGAAAGCAACTTGAAAATAACCATAGCAACATTTGCAGGATCCATTGCAACTAATTCCATTGCATCTTGTGTAATTTTAAACCTTCCTTCGTTAACTAAGTCAGAGACTATAGTAACGCTATCTTTCAAATATTTTGGATCAGATAAAGTAAGTTTCATTTTCCCCCGTGCTCAGAGACTATAAATGTGTATTTAAGCCTTTTGTTACCAACAATAAAGACAATTCTGACCTTAAACTTAGAATATTAAATCTGTGATTTAAAATTCGCGTTCTATCTAACTTACCATTTCGAAGCCATTTTAACTTATTTTCTAACTTTAATGCAGAAATTGCTTCGGAACAGAGTCCTGAATGAATGCTGTTTGTCAATAAGCGTATTTTGAAATTTAACAGTCAGCATATTTCTGTAAAGACTTAATTAGAATTTGATAGCAAGACTTAAAAAACTTTGCACCCATAAACAATGTATGAGCCTCAAATCTAAGGGAATTAATGCTGAAAGGGAATTAATCAAGCTTTTGTGGACAAAGGGCTGGATGCCTATAAGAATTGCAGGTTCAGGATCATCCCCATTACCATGTCCAGACATATTAGCAGGAAAAGACAAAAGACATTTAGCAATTGAGTGCAAATCTTCAAAAAATGATAACATTTACTTAGATAAGATTGAAATTGAAGAATTAATAGAATTTTCACAAAAATTCGGGGCAGAAGCTTGGATAGGAGCGAGATTTAACAATATGGATTGGTTTTTTATGACTCCCGAAAAGCTTAAGTACACAGGTAAAGGTTATTCAATAAGTAAAAAAAATATAGGAGAGGTTGGAATGTCATTTGAAGGTTTTTTACAACAAAACCTTTAAATAAAAGCACACAAAAAAATAGAAAATGCGACTCACTAATTCTGTACTTGAAACGGTAATCACTGAGACTTCTGGTGAAGAGGTAATTCCATTAGTGATGAAGCTTAAAAATACTAAAAATTTCTCTGAATTTAAGCTTGCGGAGGTTCTAAAACAACCTGTCAATATTACTAGAAATCAACTTTACAGATTACTGAAGCACAACCTTGTGGGTTTTATAAGACGAAAAGATAAGAGAAAAGGATGGTATATTTACTATTGGACTTTTAAGCTAAAAGAAGTAAGGACTGTTTATGGAAAATTAATGAAAGAGAAAATTGAAAAATTAAATGACAGATTAAAGAGAGAATCAAATAATAATTTTTATTCGTGCAAAAATAAATGTATGCGAGTTTCTTTTGAGTCAGCTGTTGATTTCGATTTTAAGTGCCAAGAGTGCGCAGAACTTTTAGAACTTGAGGATAACTCAGAAACTATAAAAAACATACACATCCAGCTCAAAGAGATTGAAAAGTTTCTAAAAATGGAAAAATTCTAAAGAAACTTTCCAATGAAATTGTAAACATTCCAATAAAAATTACGCCCTTTAAATACTAATTCTAATGAACTCCGTAATTTTTCCAACGATATTAGAATCTTTCCAAAAATTTGATGGTAGCTAATATTAAGGAGCAATACATTTAATAATTTGGTGATAAATATGGCAAAGCCAGAACAAAAATTTAGAGCAGGTTTAATATCTGCAACAGTGTGGAACAACGAAAAAGAAGGAAAAGAATTCAAAACAGTTTCCTTCGAAAAAAACTACAAAGATAAGGAGGGCGAATGGAAAACTACAAACTCATTAAGTGCAAACGATATTCCAAGAGCTCTTGTTGTTTTAAGTAAAGCCTTTGAGTTCGTTACTCTAAAACCTACTGAAGAATCTGTAGCATAAAGTGATTTAATTAATTTTTTTATTTTTTTAGATTTTGTTCAATCACATTTATAAATTCTAAAACAACAAAACAAGTATGCCTTACACAATCGAAGATACAAAGAGACTTGCAGACTATATTAAAAAACAGATTAAGTCAGGATATGATATAACTACAATAAGAAATTTTCTGATTTCGAATGGATATACCTCATCATTAGTTGATGCATCAATTGATTCTGTTTACGGAAACTCTGAAAGTAAGCAAGCTGGCAAGTTAGCGCCACAAATAAGCGCAAACAAATACTACAAACCAATTCTTATAAGTATTTTAGGGCTTGTCATAATTTTAGGACTTATTTTTGGTTTTATTAAAATATTTGGCGAAGAAGCTGTTGTTGATACTCAAAATATTCCGACAGAAAGAACCCCTTTAGGAAGTCAAAACAATTTAAAGAATAATGAAATTGCAAATCAAAATACCAACCAAAACAACGCAGAAAATCAAGAAATACCAAGCCAAAATCAACAAAACAATGAGAATATTGTTGAAACTGCTCGTGTAAATGAAGACTTGCAAACATACGAACCGACAATATTAGAAATTGATAATTTAATAAACACAAAATCAGAAGCCGAGTCACAAAAGCTATGTGTTGAATTAAAAGATGAATACAAGAAAAATTCGTGTTACAAAAAGTTAGCAATTAAATCTGACAAACCCGAGTATTGCGATAATATTGATAAAATTAACTTAAAAGATAATTGCTATTTTATATTTGCGTTTGCTGGAAAGTCACAATTCTGTGAAAAAATTCAAGACACATATCAAAGATTGACTTGTAATAGTTATGGTAAAGCCATACAAGAAGAGAGTTTATAATATTTTATAAAATATGCGATTGTTTAACCTTCTGAAGTTGATTATTAGATTTTTCAAAATCATATTCAATTTTAACCTCATTATTCTATGCAATCTCAGAAGCAGTTTTTAATAATCAGTATCTGCATAAAAGCGTAGCCATAAATAAATTTTTCTGAAAATGAGATTGATTTTGAATATTTAGCCATTTCTTCAGAAACCTAAATTGTTTCTAAAATATTATAAATAGAATCTTAAGTCAAACATAGCAATAAAAATCAAACAAAAAAATTAGAAAAGTTATCTTCTTCGCTTTTTAGATTTTGAAGACGCTCTTTTCCCTGTAGCAGCATCAATAGCTCTTTCTAATCTTAATTGTTCTGCCTCAATTTTAATTTCCTCTGACTCTACCCTTTTTACCACAGATTCAATATTAGAATCAATTCTGCCAATTCTTCTTTCGAGACTAACGAGAACCTTAAGACTGAAAACAATCGCAGCTAATGTTGCTATAATTATACACAATGTCGCTTGCTCAATAGTTAAAACCATATATACACCTCTTTTGAATATATTAGAATGTTTTAGTTTATAAATGTAACTATTTTGGGTTTGTATAATAATTCACAGGACATTCTGAAATTATTTAAACCATTCACCAAGTCCTGATTGTGTCTCTCGCTCACGACCAAATGTAGATTCAATTATATCTTTTAATATCTCTAAATTTTGTTTCAGATATGGAGAGACATCAAATTTACGGACAATACTCAAAGACGGCTCTAAATATTTAGTAACACTTCCTTCTGAAACAGTAAATATTATTTTTCCATTTTCACAAGTGCATTTACCAGATAAAGGAGGACGTCTAAACTTTGTTCCGCATTTTACGCATCTAAAAACCTGTTGAGAAAATTTTCTTAAATTTCCTTTTGTATCTTTCAAGAAATGCTTATTTATTACCAGAGACGCAACATCCGAAGTTTTCACTGCTCTAATTCGCGTAGCTATATCCATTTGCGACATAACTTTATCCTCCATAGTAGGCAGAGTTTTATATGATGAAATTAAAACTCCTGAATTAATATTTCCATTTTCATGCGTAAAACCATAACCTAAATATTGCTCTGGTTTTCCTAATCTTTTTTTGACATTTTCAATTTTAACTTCCCAAGGCATTTTATATTCTAAACAAGCATTATAAAACTCAAGAGGATATTTAAAAACTGTATCCATATCGAAAACCATATCGTCAACTTCTGTAGGATTAATTGTTGAAGACAAAACTAGGGGAGCATCCATTGTCGAGCCTCTAGATTCCGGCAAATATTTTTTTGAGAAATTGATTAAACCATCAAGCAATAAAAAAAAACCGGCCTCATCTCCATCGCAATCACGACGAACTGCACAATGAAAAAGAGGGTGTGCTAACAAACCTTGAGATTTTGAAAATCCTATTACACGAATAACTGTGCCTGCACTAGTATGTGGAGCCAAACCAACTAACAAAGTACCAATTAAATCTTCCCTATTCTGAAAATTATAATATTTTGGAAGACCATAACATTTCTCAAGCATTTCATCTATAAAATTTGTTGCATTTAGTAAAACTTCATCTGCCGGATCTTCAATCTCTGGACAACACGGGATAACTACATCTTGAATTTTAAGTTCTATAACTTGTTCTTCATTCTCAATAAAATCTCCATAAATGTCCTTTTCATAACCTAACTTTTTGAGTTTTTCTATATTTGCACCAATCTCTTTTGGTTTAAAATGAGTTAAAGGAATCTCTGTCGCATCATAACGAATTGTTCCGTCTTTATTCACATAAACATTATGTTTCGCCCGCAAAATTGCTTTTGATAAATTTTCAAGCTGATGCCCTCTATTAATTGTTCCGCGAATTCCTTTAATCATATCTGGAAATAGTTTTGTTCCTAGTTTATCTAGCGCTTTTTCAAAATAATATCTTATATTAATTTCTTTTTCTTGAGATAAATATGGGTTGTGTTGACAATCATCTACATCACCGCATGTTTTACAGTATTTTTTTAATACTGTTTTTGATAAACAAATTTCACAAGAAGGATATATTGTCATGCCTTCGCATTTGTTACAATAAAACAGAGGAAAATTTGATTTGACTTTTCCAATATCTAATGCTGATTGAAACGAGCGAAATACTCCTCCCTCATCCCCTACAGGAAATAACCCGTGAGGACTTCCTTTCATGCGACGCATTTTACCTTTTTCAGGCCTTCCCATTCTACACCCTATATAAATTCCAGATTTATCTCTGACACATATGTTTGAAACCAAATTAATTATGTCTAAAACATCGCCTGACAAATTTTCAAATTTCTGAAACTCAAAATCGCCCATCTGTTTAAAAAAAGTTAATGCATACTCTTTCTCTATAACTACATAATCAATTGAAAAAATGTGAGGAACCCCCAATTCTTCTAAAACGTGTTTTGATTCCTTGTCATAAGGAATTATTATTTTTCTAAGTTCATCGTTATCAGAGTAATGTAAGTTTGCTTTCTTGAGTGAATTAATTAAAATTTTTAATTGTTCGTGTGTTATGTCCTTCCAATGAAATGTATAAAATGGATGTAATGGAACATTCAAAGTTATAGATAGTTTAATTGCTTCTTCAGGGTTAGGAATTTGAGTTAAGGGATTTTTTAAAATATTATTAATTATCTCTGAATCGATATCTGCTGAATCTGCAACCTTCTCAATGTCTAAACTTCCAAAATTATCAACAAACGACTTTTCTAATTCTTGAACCCACCATTCTTCACAATAACCTGGAGGAACTAAAGAATGCGCCCTGTTTAAAAAATCGCCATAACATATCAATACATCTCCTAAAAATAAGATTTCTTCTATATCTCCAGCAATTTGTTTTGCGATTTTTTCATCATTAACATAAACAACATTTCCATTATTTAATTTAACAATTGGGCCTTCAATAGTTTCACAAGGAGTGTAAACCGCAGCTTTTCCGGGCCTTTCGACTTTTAATTGTGTCCCAATTGCAACAAACTTATTTAAAATTTGCATTGTAGCTGGATGTATTGATTGACCACTTAATCCAGATGCCCTTGAACGACCATATCTCAATCTTAATCCTCCTTTCATCATAGGATGGCTTAATACTGGTCGACCACCAACAAGATCATCTATATAAGTATAGTTAGGTGAAATTTTTGGCTTCTCTTTATTTTTATCATCTGTACCTGAACTTTTAGCTTTAATTTTTTTTTGCAATTTAATAAATTCATCAAGAAAATTCCATTGAGGCATTGCAAAATCATCTTTAAACTCACTTATCTGTTTCCATAATTTTGGAGCCTTTAAAGGAATGCACGAACTCATAATTAAACACATGCCACTCCTAATTAAGTTAGTGTGAATCCTCGGAAGATTTTTATAATTTGGCACTTCAATTTTTTCTGTATTGTCTCCAGAAATTTCAACAGGAATTCTTTTAACTAGAAAGTCCATTTCTTCTTTTGATGGCATATACTGAACTCTAACACATCTGTCATTATAGTGTTCAACCTCAGAAAAAAATCTGTTAATTTCGTTTTCATCCGGATCATAAACATCATAACCTAATTTTAGCCTAACATAATCTGCAATTAAGACACATTGTGACGCTGCAGTCCCTCCAGCATTTCTTATTGGACCCGAAAACCACAAACAAAAATATTCTTTTCCATCACGTCTCTTTTTTATTTCAAGTTTAGTAAAACCTTCTAAGCAAGCACTCACAACTCCAACTGTGGCATATGCGAACCCCGCCCTAATTCCAACTTCTATTGCCTCTTTTTGTGTTTCAAACTTACATATTTCTAATTTTGCAATTTCCTCCGCAATTTTAAGTGAGACTCTCCAATCTAAAACACCATATTTATCTTCTAATTCTTGAATTCTTTTTACGAAATGAGTATTTTTAATCTGTGGAGCCACAGTTAGTATAAGTCCAAGAACTCTTTCTGCCATATTTTTTGCCAAAGAAATTTCAACATGGTCTTCCGGATCTAAGTTTTTTGATCTTGCTTGTTCCGCAATATCATATTCTTTTTTTATTTGAGATTGCATCTCTTCAAAATATTTCTTAGTTGATGCATCACAGATTTCTTCCATATTTAGTCCTCAGCACTTTCGGTTTCATCTTTATCTTCATTAATGAACTTAAGTATTTTCACTTCTCTAGTTTGTAAATTCACAAGAGGCACTCTTGCCGGTTCCACAATATTTCCAAATCGACTCGCATATGCACTTTCGCTATCCCAGCAACTCCCACAAATTAATGTTGTGCTCCTATATGTTGAAACTGCCGATTTATGCACGTGCCCAGAAATAAAAAAATCTGGAATTGGATCAATTACTAAAAAATCCATTTCTGGATCTGGAATATATTGGTTTGATGTGTGCGTTGGCGCCATATGTCTTTTCTGAAGCAAATATTTCATAACTAAATCCATTTT
>Ga0209542_10006836_pt1 | contig 22025 bp, 22 predicted proteins | sample RifCSPhighO2_01_FD_184028 | JGI IMG/M metagenome (GOLD analysis project Ga0209542, IMG submission 184028) | Soil microbial communities from Rifle, Colorado - Rifle CSP2_plank highO2_0.1 (SPAdes) (version 2) | ecosystem: Environmental > Terrestrial > Deep subsurface > Rock core/Sediment ... | reverse complement strand
GCTTATGTTACTAAGCTTCAGGGTGCCGATATTTTTCTGGAAGAGGCATCGGTTACCGCAACAGAAAATGCTATTATGGCGGCTGTTTTGACAGAGGGCGAGACGGTTATAAGGAGAGCTGCCTCTGAACCCCATGTAGTCGATTTATGCAATTTCCTGATAAAAATGGGTGCAAAAATCACAGGCGTTGGCACAAACAGGCTGGAAATTAGGGGAGTTGAAAAACTTTTTGGCGCAACGCATAGCGTCAGACCGGACCATATCGAAGTCGGTACTTTTGCAACTTTGGCCGCGGTCACGTCAAGTAAAATTGAAATTTCGCCCATTGTTAAGGAAGATCTGGATATGATTCTTTTAGTCCTTTCCAGATTTGGTATTAAATTTAGGCTTAACGACGATACTCTCATTATTTTGGGAGGCAAGCTTGAGGCAGTTGAAAAAGTAGTTGTTGATGTCTGGCCCGGATTCCCTACGGATCTTATGGCGCCAATGATAGTTCTTTCTACTCAGGCCCAAGGGGTGACGATTCTTCACGACTGGATGTATGAATCGCGGATGTTTTTTGTCGATAAAATTCTTTCAATGGGGGCAAAAGTTGAGATTGCCGACCCTCACAGGGTGTTTGTTTACGGGCCCACGAAACTACGCGGACAAAGATTAGATACTCCGGACATCAGGGCAGGAATGGCACTGGTAATTGCAGCCTGCGCCGCGCAGGAGAAAAGCATTATAGGCAACGCGGAGCTAATCGAAAGAGGCTACGAAAATATAGTTGAAAGACTTTCTGCCCTCGGCGCCGACATAAAAAGAATTGACTGATTAATTTGAATTTGTGATGAACTACAAACTCTTTACCTCGGAGTCTGTTTCTGCTTCCCATCCCGATAAAATTTGCGACCAGATTTCCGATTCCATTTTAGACGAATGCCTAAGGCATGACCCGCAAAGCAGAGTGGCTGTGGAGGCGATGGTAACCGTCAACAGAATAATTTTGGCAGGCGAGGTAGCAACAGCCGCGAAAGTTGATTTTGAAAAAATAACACGGGGAGTAGTTAAGGATTTGGGTTATGACCGCAAAATCTATGGCTTCGACTATAAAAATGCCAAAGTCGCAACCTTCATACATACCCAGTCCCGGGATATTGCCAAAGGTGTGCTCTTAGGAGGAGCCGGAGATCAGGGGATGATGTTTGGATATGCCTGCGGCGACACCCCCGAGCTTATACCCTTGCCCATCGCCCTTGCACGGGAAATTGTAAAGCGCATAGATCTGGCCAGAAAAAACAAAGTCCTTACTTATCTTAGGCCTGACGGCAAATCGGAAGTAACGGTCGAATATCAGAATCACAGACCAAAAAAAGTCACAAAAGCGGTAACCGCCGTGCCTCATGATCCAAAAATGCCGCTTGCAAAAGTCGCAAAAGACATTTTTGAGGTGATAATAAGACCTGCACTTAAAAAATACGGTTACAGCATTGATTTTAAAAGCACTGTTTGCAACGGGACAGGCAAATGGGAAATCGGGGGTCCCTCTCAGGATGCGGGAGTTACAGGCAGGAAAATTGCCGTTGACACTTACGGATCTATGGCCAGAGTCGGTGGCGGTTGTTTTTCCGGCAAAGACCCAACAAAAGTTGACAGATCAGCAGCCTATGCGGCACGGTTTATTGCCAAAAACATAGTTGCCAAAGGTTATGCCAAAAAGTGTGAAATCCAGCTTGCGTATGTTATCGGTCAGGCAGAGCCGATAACAAAAGCCATAGAAACATTCGGAACAGAAAAAATTGCGCTTTCAAAAATCGAGCAGTTTGCATGGAGCATCTTGGATCTTTCCGTAAAAGGTATAATCGACGGTTTGAAATTGGCACGGCCGATTTACAGACAAACAGCAAGCTACGGCCATTTCGGCTGGCCTGCTTTTTCCTGGGAAAAGATTGCCTCATGAGAAAACTGAATGTCGCGGTTTTAATGGGCGGGAAATCAGCAGAGCATGAGATTTCGCTTTCTTCCGGTAGAGAAGTTGTTAAAAATTTAGATTCAAAAAAATATAACGTTTTGCCGATTGTGATTGCGAAAGACGGCATCAATTGGAAAATAGGGAACAGAAAACAGTTTCTGCTAGACTTCCCCACTGGTGTAAAACTCCAAACTCCAAACTCCAAAATCCAAAATCCAAATTGGTCAGATCACGCGTCGATAATTAAAAATAATAAGGTCGATGTCATCTTTATTGCTATGCATGGCCCGAATGGTGAGGATGGCACAATTCAGGGCTTTTTGGAGTTATTGGGAATTCCCTATACGGGTTCTGGAGTTTTAGCTTCTGCTTTGGGAATGGACAAAATTTACTCGAGGAGATTATTTGTTCAGGCTGGTTTGAAAGTTCCTAAATATTTGGTGCTTTCTAAAAATGATGCTCCAAATAAAATTTTTGAAATGCTAAAACTGCCGATTTTTGTAAAACCCTCAAATCAAGGTTCTTCTGTTGGCGTATCTAAAGCTGCTAAAAAATCCGATCTTAAAAAAGCTTTAGACCTAGCCTTGAGACATAGTAATTTAGTCATCGCCGAGGAATATTTGGAAGGGAAAGAGATAACAGTTCCTGTTTTGGGCAATGAAAATCCCAGAGCTTTGCCTGCAGTCGAGATTGTTCCAAAGACGGACTTTTTTGATTACAAAGCTAAATACGATGAGAAACTTTGCGACGAAATCGTTCCTGCAAGAATCAGTAAGAGTCTTACAAACAAAGCTCAAAAAGCTGCCATATTAGCTTATCAAGCGGTTGGATGTCGGGGGTTTGGAAGAGTGGACATGATTATCAAAGGCCAAAAAATTTACGTCCTTGAAGTCAACACGATTCCAGGGTTAACTCCGGTTTCCCTTTTCCCCAAATCAGCCGCCTCGGCTGGTATTCCATACCCGAGACTTCTCGACAAAATAATAAAATTTGCTACCCCATAGTTTGATAGGAGGCGTCATTTAAGATATAATTAAATCTCCATGTTTAAATCCGATCCATACCGTGAGGTAAAAAACTGGAAAAAACCTTTCCATATTTCTAAAGCACTTATCGCCAAAAATTATCTAAGGCTGTTGCCAAATATAGAGGTAGTTGGAATCACCGGTAGTGTTGGTAAAACTTTAACTCAAAACGCAATTTATGCGGTTTTGTCACAGAAATATAAAACGGTTGTTGGTGATGAAAATTTAGACCCGACATTTAGAATTCCCCAAACGATTTTAAAATCAAAACCCTGGGACCAAAAAATTGTGCTGGAGTACGGTGTCGAACATCCGAGTGATATGGATTATTATCTTTCAATTGCAAAGCCCAAAATTGCAATTGTTACAGCTATAACCCTGACGCATATTAAATACTTTTCAAGTGTTGAAGGTGTTTTTAGGGAAAAATTAAAACTCGTAAAAGCTTTGGGGGAAAATGATTATGCCGTTTTGAATTCTGATGATTTCTACTGTCAAAAAATGGCAAAGTCGACAAAAGCTCACATAAGGTGGTTTGGAAAATCCGCAAAAAGCCCAGCTAAGATATCGGCTTTTAAGCAAAGCTTTACCGGGTCTAAATTTCAATTGAGCCTCAATGGTCAAAAGGCATCCGTCAGCTGGAAAATAGTCGGAGAGCACCAATTGCTTTCTGCGTACGCTGCCTCAACTGTCGGGATAATTGAGGGAATGACTCTTTCGCAAATTGCAGAAGGTTTATCCAAAACACAAGTACCCTTACACCGCCTCAACGTAATTTCTGTTGGAAAATTGAGTATTCTTGACGATACATACAATTCCTCGCCTGCTGCTGCTAAGGAGGCTGTGAATACCTTAATTATACTTGGACGGGATAAGGCAAAAATTGCCGTTTTAGGCGATATGAAGGATCTCGGAGGATTGTCCAAAGAAGCCCATCAAAACTTAGGCAAGACAATCGCTGCCTCGAACATAAATATTTTAGTCACGATAGGTAATGAAGCAGAAACTATAGCCAAATCAGCCAAGAGTTTTTCTTTTAAAGGAAAGATAATTATCGCAAGGGGTATTCGAGAGATAGCTGATTCAATCCGTAAGTTAAAAATGGACAAGAGTGTAATTTTGGTCAAGGGTTCCAGGCATGCTCATCTTGAAAGACTTGTCTTTACGCTTCAAGGGAAACCTACTTCGATTCGTTGCTATCATTGCGGTGTTTTAGCTTAGTATAATGATTTAGACAGATGGAAGGAATTTTAGGTTTAATTCTGCTTGCGTTTCTGGCAATTAGTATTCTTTTAGTTCCGTTTATTAATTTTCTCTATAAAATCAGGTTTTTGAGGCAAAAGCAGTTTACGAAGGACGTTTTTGAGGTAAGAACGCCGATTTTTGACAAACTGCATGCCCACAAGATAGGAACACCTGTAGGCGGCGGGGCACTAATTATTTTTGTTGTTACGGCACTCTACGTTGCAATTATCGGTGTTTTACCCAGCTTTGGCATTGACAGGACTTCGGTATACCCCTTCAAAAAAGAGGTTCAGGTACTTTTGTTTACTTTTGTATCTTTCGGAGTTTTGGGGCTGTACGATGATTTGAGAAAAACTTTCGGCTTTAGGCGAGCCAAATTTTGGGGACTTAGAATCCGCTATAAATTTTTGGTTCAGCTTATTTTGGGTACGGCAGTTGCCTCAATGCTTTATTTTGATTTGGGCATAGACTTTGTCAATGTTTCCTTTTTTGACATTTTAAGACTTGATATTTTCTATATTCCGTTTGCCGCGTTTACGATCATTTCTTTTGCAAACGCCGTCAACATTTCAGACGGCTTGGATGGTTTGGCAAGCGGCTTGCTTTTAATTTGTCTTGTCGCTTTCTTAATTATTTCTGGTGCTATTTTGGATACGACCCTGTCTACTTTTTTGGGTCTTTGGATAGGAGCGCTTATCGCCTTTCTTTATTTTAATGTTTTTCCTGCCAGAATCTGGCTTGGCGATGTAGGCGCGCTTTCATTTGGGGCAACTTTGGCAGTCTGCGGACTGCTTTTGGGAAAACCCATTGCTCTGGCTGTAATCGGCGGGGTTTTTGTGGTTGAGGTTGCGTCGTCTTTAATCCAGTTGCTTTCCAAAAAGTTCCGCGGAAAAAAAATCTTCGAGGTGTCGCCGATACACTTGTGGCTTCAGCATAAAGGTTGGGAAGAGCCCAAGATTGTTTTTAGATTTTTGCTGGCCCAGGTAATATTTGCGGTTCTTGGTCTTTGGCTCTCATTTTTCTGATGAATTATCAAAAAAACAACAAAATAGGTTTATTTGACAGCGGCGTTGGCGGACTTTCCGTTTTTCAGGAAGTAAAAAAGCTGCTTCCTGATAAAGAGTATATTTTTTTGGCAGATCAGGCACATGTGCCTTACGGCAGAAAAACCCAAAAAGAACTCCAGAATCTTTCCTCAAGGATTGTAAAATTTTTGCTCATGAGCGATATTGGGATTTTAGTTGTCGCCTGCAACACGGCTACATGTTACGCTTTGGATTATTTAAGGCAAGTGTTTGCGCTTCCGATAATCGGAGTTGTTCCTGCAATTAAGCCTGCGTCAAAGCTCACAAAAAATAATAAGATTGCAGTCATGTCAACTCCCGCCACGGCAAAAAGCGATTATCTTAAAAATCTTTCAAAAAAATTTGCGCGCGATAAAGAAGTTATGCTTTTGGGCTGTAAAGGTCTGGAGGATGCTGTAGAAACTTTGGATCGAAAAACGATAAAAACACTCTTGGATAAATATACAAAGGACGTTCGTGATTTCGGCGCTGATACCGTAGTTCTTGGCTGTACCCACTATCCGTTTTTAAAGACGCAAATAAAAAAGCGAATAGGCCCTAACATTCGGATTCTTGATTCCGGTCATGCAATTGCCAAGAGAACGAGTCAGCTCTTAAAAGACAGAGAAGACCGCACAAAAAGTAAAGCAATTGAAACTTTTTACACAACGGGGAACCCTCAAAAATTTTCACAAGTTGCTTCACAGTTACTAAAATATAAAATAAGCGCCCGGTTTGCCCAGATATAACTTCTATGATCGCAGGTAAAAAGATTGCAATAGCGGGGTTTGGCATTGAAGGTGCCTCCTGCGTAAATTACCTCGGAGCCAGAAACAAAGTTTTTGTAATCGACCAAAAATCGAAAGACCAGATAGATGGCGATTTATGGAAAAAATTAAAAGTTAAAGATATAAAATTTTTCTGGAGAAACAAATTGCCTAAAGCCCTTGATTTCGATCTTGTCGTGCGCTCGCCCGGAGTAAAACCTGATTCGGCCGTTATAAAAAAGCTTTTGGGCAAAAAGACTAAAGTTACCACGCCTACAAATATTTTTTTCGACGAGTGTCCGTGTCCGATAATCGCAGTCACCGGTACAAAAGGCAAGGGAACAACAGCTACCCTAATTTATAAAATCTTAAAGGAGAAATTTAAAGATGTTTTTTTGGCGGGAAACATCGGGACGCCTGTTTTGGACATTCTTCCAAAACTTAAAAAAGATTCTTTTGCCGTTCTGGAGCTTTCGAGTTTTCAGCTTGCTGATCTTAAAAAAAGTCCGCATGTTGCGGTTATTTTGATGGTTACCTCGGAGCATCTTGACTGGCATAAGGATCAGGCTGAATATGTGTATGCCAAAAGACCGATTGTTTTATTTCAGACAAGTGCGGATTTTGCCGTAGTTAATGCGGATTTTGCAAATTCGACAAAAATTACGGAAAATATCAAGTCAAAAATATATTATTTTTCTACACAAAAAAGGACAAACGGGGTTTATTTAAAAGGTCAGGCGATTTTATCTGAGATTGAAAAATTGGAGGAGATTTGTGATGTTTCAAAAATCAGTCTTGTCGGCAAGCACAATATTGAGAATGTACTTGCCGCTGTTGCTGTTGCCAAAATCTATTCTGTCAAAAACAGTGATATCGTCAAAGCACTTGCAAAGTTTAAGGGTTTGGAACACCGACTTGAGCTTGTTGCAGAAATAAAAGGCGTAAAATTTTACAACGATTCCTTCTCCACAACGCCGGAAACAACAATTGCCGCAATCGAATCATTTGCAAACAAAAAGATTTTGATCCTGGGCGGTTCGTCAAAAAAGTCGGATTTTTCGATTCTTGCCGAAAAAATCGTAAGCGACCCGTTAATTAAAGCGATTTTGTTGGTCGGTCAGGAAGCTCAAAGAATCAAAAATTCGATAGCAAGACATGGTGATTTTGCAGGCAAAATCATAGACGGGGGAAAGAATATGAAAGAAATTGTGAAACGCGCATTTAGTGTTGCAGAATCGGGTGATATCGTACTTTTGTCTCCGGCGTGTGCGTCTTTTGACATGTTCAAAAACTACAAGGACAGAGGGGAAAAATTTAAAACGGAAGTTCAAAGACTGAAAAACAAATGACTTCTATTTCAAAAATACAGCCAAAAGGCCAAAGGGCAAGTTTTGACTTTTGGCTGATTTCAACAACTGCGGTTTTAATTCTGACAGGGCTTCTTGCGATTTATGATGCATCGGTGGTTGCAGCAGCCAGGGATTTTGGCGACAAACTTTATTACTTTAAAAATCAGGTAATTTGGGTTTTTTTGGGGCTGGGTGCCCTGGTTTTTTTTAGTTTTTTCAGCTTTCGTAAATTGCTTAAGGCAAGTCCTGTCATTTTGTTTGCCTCAATCATTCTTTTGGTTGCGGTTTTGATTCCGCAAATCGGGTCGGAAGTTTATGGTGCCAGGCGCTGGATTGCAGTTTCCGGCTTTACATTTCAGCCTTCAGAGTTTGCAAAATTAAGCCTGATTTTATATTTAAGCCTGATGATTGCAAAATTTGAGAATCTCAAATTTAAACTCTCTGACGTTTTCATTGTTTTTTTTCTGCCCACACTTGCCGTATTGGGTCTTATTGTTCTTCAGCCGGATTTGGGCACTGCAATTATTATCGGTGCAACAAGCATGATTATTTATTTTATCGGCAAAGCGCCTCTATGGCATTTTGCAGCTGTTATCCCGGCATTTATCCTTTCTGCGGGTATTGCGATTTTTACGGCTCCGTACAGAATTGAGCGTCTGAAATCTTTTTTCGACCCCTCGTACGATCCGCTGGGCGCCTCATATCATATAAATCAGATACTTTCGGCCATAACAGCCGGAGGTCTTTTTGGCGTCGGAATCGGCGCTTCAAGATATAAGTTTGCATTTATCCCGGAAGTCCAGACTGATGCAATTTTTGCGATCTTTGTAGAGGAATTAGGATTTATAGGCGCACTTTTTTTAATTTCCGTTTTTCTTTTTCTTATCGTAAAGGCAATCACAATTGCCAAAGAAGCCGCAAATACCGAAGGCAGAATACTTGCAGCCGGCATCGCAGGTTTGATTGCTATCCAGAGCCTTTTTAATATTGCATCAAACGTAGCGCTCGTGCCTTTGACCGGAATTCCACTGCCGTTTATTTCCCATGGGGGTTCATCACTGATTGTAACTATGGCCTCAGTTGGCATTTTAATAAACATTAAAAGGACACAATGAAAATAGTTATCTGCGGCGGACATTTTTCTCCGGCGTATGCCCTGATAGAAGAATTGGAAAAAACACCCGACATTAAGATAATTTTTTTTGGCCGCAAATTTACGACAGAAGGTTCCCAAAACTTCTCCGCAGAATACAGGGTAATTTCCTGGAAAAAAATTAAATCACGCTGGATTGTGACCGGCAGACTTCAGCGGTCACTTAGTATCTATACTTTGCAAGCGTTGGCAAAAATACCGATAGGGTTCTTGCAGAGTTTTTTCTATCTGCTTTTAGAGCGTCCCCGCCTTATTGTTTCTTTCGGCGGTTCACTGTCTCTGCCTGTGGTTTTTTGCGGATGGCTTTTGGGCATAGAGTCAATTACGCACGAGCAGGCCATAATTCCGGGTCTTGCAACAAAAATAAATTCTCTTTTTGCCAAAAAAGTGTTTATCAGCTGGCCGCAAACGAAAGACTATTTTAAAAGCGGAAAAACAGAACTTGTGGGTAATTTAACAAGGAAGGCGATATTTAAAAAAAAGGCCGGGAATAAAAAAATCACGGAGTTTTTGGCAAATGACAAAAAGACGATTTATATAACGGGCGGTAATCAGGGCTCTCATGTTTTGAATCGTTATGCATTCGAATGGATAAAAAAAATCCGGAATTATCAGATTATCCATCAGGTGGGTACCGCAAACTTTAAGGGGGATTTGGAAAAAGCCAAGTCGGCTGCAGAAAGAAATTATTTAGCGCTTGAGCTTATCAAGCCCGAAGACATCGGAGCTGTTTTAAACGGCGCATATTTAATAATTTCGCGCTCCGGCGTCAATACCTGCTGGGAAATTGCAATTTTGAAAAAACCGGCGATATTGATTCCTTTGCCGATTGCTGCGGGCAGTGAGCAGGAGAAGAATGCCCGGCTTTTAAAAAAAGCGGGCCTTGCGGAAGTTATTGATCAAAAAGACTTAAGTTTCGAAAAATTACAAAATACAGTTGATAAAATTTCCCAAAATTACCAAAAGTACGTAAAAAATGGAGAAATATTTGCCAAAAAACTTCCCAAAGACGCAAGCTTGAAACTTGCAAACTATATTGCCAGATATGTATAAGCTGTTTTTTACGCTAATTTTTCTAGTAAGTTTGGCATTTTTATCGGCATTTCTTTTCAAAATAAAAAACACCGAAGTTCGCGAAGGCAAGGGATGCATTGATGAAAGCGCAATTAAAGCGCAGTTTGCAGGCAAAAATATCTTTACGGTTTCATCAAAGCAAATCCAGGGAATAATTGCAGATGCCTATAAATGCGCAAAAAATGTGTCTGTTCAAAAAAAATACCCAAGTACGCTAGTAATCACAGTTGATGTTGACCGTCCTTTGGTAAAAGTTGGTGATAAAAACATATACTTAACCGAAAATGGATTCGTACTGGAGGGGCAAAATCAGGGGAATTTACCGACCATTTTTTTTGATAAAGAACCCGAATTAAGGCCGGGTGAGAAAATTGAAGAGGATACTGTTGTTTTTGCCCTAAGCCTGATTTCGCAAATCGGAAAAACCGAATTTGTCGCAACAAGCATCCGTGTTTTAAACCCTGCAATGATTTCCGTTTATAATAGAGAGAGTCAGACTGTGATTTTTACTTCGGAAAAAGATGCAGGTCGTCAGGTTGATTCTTTACAGCTTATCTTGTCTGAGTCTAAAATAGACCCGTCAAAAATTGAAAAAATCGACTTGAGGTTTGCAAAGCCGGTTATAACCTACAAACAATAAATGCCGAAAGACAAAGTAGTTGTCGGAATAGATATCGGATCGTCAAAAGTTGCAACCGTTGTGGCCACTTTAGGCGAAGATTTTGCTCCCAACATAATCGGAGTCGCCAGCTATCCTGCCAGGGGCCTAAGAAAAGGGCAGGTGGTTGATATTGATGAGGCTGTCCATTCAATTGCCCAATCGGTTGAGGCTGCCGAGAGAATGGCCGGTTATTCTATCGGTACGGCATTCGTTTCTGTGGACGGATCCCACGTTGAATCCCAGAATTCCAAGGGTGTGGTTGCGGTTTCCGACCAAAGCGGCGAAATTTCGCCCGAGGACGTAACGCGGGTAGTCGAAGCGGCCCGGGCTATTTCACTGCCGTCATCAAGAGACATTCTGCATGTAATTCCGAGGTATTTTGTGGTTGATTCCCAAAGCGGGATCAAAGACCCGGTTGGCATGACCGGCGTTAGAATGGAAGTCGAAACTCACATTATAACGGGAGCAACGACGGCGCTTAGAAATATTGCCAAATGTATAACGCAGGTGGGCATCGACGTAGAAGGGGTAGTTTTTGCAGGTCTTGCATCTGCATATTCTGTCCTTAACGATACGGAAAGGGAACTCGGAGTAATTTTGATTGATTTCGGCGGGGGAACGACCAATGTCTGCATTTTTGTTGACGGTGCGCCTGCCCATTGTGCGGTTTTGCCAATCGGTTCCCGCAACGTGACCAATGATTTGGCAATAGGCCTTAGAGTGTCTCTGGATTCTGCCGAAAAAATAAAACTGGCGCTTTCCAAACCCCCGAAAATTGCCGTTGAGCCCAAAGAAGATGCCGAGCCCTCGGAAAAAAAGGAGCCTGATGATCTTGATATTGCCAGCCTATCGATTGCCGAAGATTTAAAACATGTCTCCAAAAAAACTTTGGTTGACGGCATTATCAAGCCAAGGCTGCGGGAAATATTAAACATGGTTAAACTGGAAATCCAAAAATCGAATTTCACAGGCCTTACGCCATCCGGAGTTGTTTTAACGGGAGGCGGGTCGCTGACAGTCGGCATGACGGAGCTTGCAAAGCAGGAACTTTCCATGCCGGTTCGAATCGGCGTTCCCCAGAATGCCACGGGTCTGGTTGATGAAATATCCTCACCAGAGTACGCAACCGCCCTCGGGCTTGTTATTTACGGGACCGATTACCAGCAGGAGGATATCAGACTTCCCGTTGTCGGCAGGGTGGAAATAAAAGGCATAGTTTCAAGAGGTATCGGTTTTATCAAATCACTGCTTCCCTGAACTTAGCCTTCCGGGTTGAAAATTGCCTTTTTGTGTGTTAAATTGTCACGCGCAATTGCAATGCTTCTCTAAATCAATCCAAAATGCTAATAAAACCAGACGTTAACAAATTCGCAAAAATTAAAGTTTTAGGAATCGGAGGCTCCGGAACAAACGCCCTCAATTCTATGATCTCCCAATCGCAGATTCAGGGAGTTGATTTTGTGGCGGTCAATACCGACCAGCAGCATTTGCTGGCATCTCTTTCCCAAACCAAGGTGCAAATTGGGGACAACTTAACCAAAGGCCTTGGTGCCGGTGCAGACCCGGCTGTAGGCAAGCAGGCGGCAGAAGAGTCTCTGGAGCGTATTAAGGAAGTCATTGCCGGCGCCGACATGGTCTTTCTAACTTACGGCTCGGGCGGCGGAACCGGAACCGGGGCAGGGCCGGTGATTGCCGATCTTGCCAAAAAGTTGGGGATTCTGACAGTGGCCGTTATTACCAAACCTTTTGCCTTCGAAGGTACCAGAAGAATGGTTGTTGCCGATGAGGGCATTGATGATCTGCGTGATAAGGTCGATACATTAATTGTAATTCCCAACCAAAAGCTTCTTGAGGTGGTTGACAAAAATGTCTCTTTGATTGAAGCATTCAGGCTTGCCGATTCCGTCCTTTCACAGGGAGTGCAGGGCATTTCCGACATCATTGTGGTTCCGGGTTTAATAAACGTCGATTTTGCCGATGTCAGGACAATTATGACTGCGGCGGGCTCAACTTTAATGGGTGTTGGTACGGCTTCGGGTGAAAACAGGGCCGCAACCGCAGCCAGATCCGCCATCTCCTCACCGCTTCTTGACTCATCCATTCAGGGCGCAAGGGGAGTGCTTTTCAATATCACAGGCGGTGCTGACATGACTATGTCGGAAATTGATGAAGCAGCAAAAGTTATCACCCAGCAGTCGGATCCCGATGCCCAGATTATTTTCGGAGCAACCATTGATGAAAAGCTGATTGACCAGGTAAAAGTAACCGTTATTGCCACCGGTTTTGACCAGACTAGACAGCAGTTCGGCTATACGGTGCCGCAGGATCAGGAGATGAAAGAGTATATTGAAAAAGAAGACGGCAAAGACGGCCAAATGGACGAAGACGAATTCGACATTCCCACATTTTTAAGGCAAATTAGATAGTATTCAAAAATTTAAAGAGGCTTAATTTTTACTTGGGATTGACAGTTTATCTTCTACTGCTTCAACACGCTTCTCAAGCTCGTTGCTCTTTTCTTTATTAACATTGTACATATCAGCATAGCCTTCGAGAGTATCTTCGATTTTCATTAAAGCTGCCGTATGGTTATCTAATTTATCATTCATTACAGATTGCTGATCTTTTATCACTCTAGCTTGTTCTGCCATTACACCCTGTTGAATTTCGACCCCGCGAATTTTCTTGACAATAATTTCGACTAAGTCTTTTATTTTCTTCAGATCATCTGTCATAGCCTAAATTATATTAAGGAGTGCTGTGTCCAAATACAAGAGACTAAAATATCTCGGACTTGATGAAACTATAGAATATTAGAGAAGACGTATTTTCCCAAAACCACACTGGCAACAGGTTAGAGTTCTGAATTAGTTGGCTGCGAAAGAAGCAAACTCTCTGACGTGAAGTATATCGTCACCTTTTGCAGGACGAATGTCTGTGGCCTCAAGTGTCACGAGTGCTGCTGTTTTCCCTGAAACTGTTACAAATTCAACCTCAGCTGCATTACCACGATCATAAACATTTACTACAGCCCCCATATCCCCTTCTCTTAAGCCGTGTTCGGGTATGTCATGAGTTAAAACAACTGTTTCAAGTTCCTTAAATTTATGCATATTTACCCCCCAAATTATACAGGATAAGCGGTTACAAAGCTAGGCCCACTGCTAGCAGCTTTAACAAACCAAACAGAGGTGATTGTTACTGTTTTCCCGCTCGGAGTTTTGATAGCTCCTTTAATAGCATAGTTGGTACCAAACTTGAAATTTCTGATTTCCTTGACCTCGTTAGATTTAGCTATTTTTAAAAGCCCGTCCTCTAATTTATCGATATTTGTCTCGTTAAATCCAACTCCACGAAAAAACCGAGCTTTTGTACTTCCTACTGGGTGGGTTTCGGAAAGTAAATACTTAACCAATTTGTTCCTAGAGATAATGGCCTTATCTCGATTGGGAAGTTTCACTTGAATGATTGTATCATTTAAAACTTTCAAAAAATTTGGGTAGCGGAGTCGAGGTTGAAAATCCTGAGTTTATCGAAGGATCGAAGGGCTAAATCTCCAAAATGACAATTTTTAGACATTTTAATTTTTGAACCTAAATAGGGTAGACATATTAAGAATTCCAGCGTAGCACAATCCGTTAATTTTTTTCTTAAACCCAAACTGCCAGAATCGCGTCCATGATAATTAAAGATACGAGATAATACTCTATTCTTTGCCCCCTGCACTGCGCTTTTGATTAAAAGTAAAATAGGACAGGATGTCAAGAAAAGATATTGAGCTTGAGGAAGAGCTTGAAATAACAGCAGTTACTGCCGGTACTGCGCCAATCAGACTGCCTTTAAAGATAACCTCTATTTTTCCGGCTTTGGTCCACAGAAATTACCAGCTGTATTTTGCAGGCCAGGCAGTTTCTTTAATAGGTTTTTGGCTTCAGGCAGTCGGAATCGGATTTTTGGTTTTTCAGCTGACCCACTCTGCATTTTGGGTAGGGACGACGGCAGCAGTCGGCGGTTTGCCTTTTTTGATCTTTACCACTTTTGCCGGTGTGTTTATAGACAAGATGGACAAAAGGAAACTTCTTATCCGGACTCAGGTTGCGGAAGCTTTCTCGGCAATTTTACTTGGGGCTTTGGTAGTGACCGGCAATATTAATCTGCCTTTAGTTTTGGCTTTGGCTGCGTTTCACGGAACCGTCGGATCTATAGACTTGCCTGCAAGGTTTGCATTTATTGTGGAAATGGTTGGTAAACGCGATTTGGCGTCTGCCATATCTTTAAATGTCGGTGAATTCAATGCCGCCCGTTTTATCGGGCCGACTATAGCAGGAATCGTGATTGCCTCGTTTGGAGTCGGCTGGGCCTTTATTTTAAACGGATTAAGCTTTATTGCCGGAATCTGGGCAATTGCCGCAATTAAACCGGTCTTTAATCATAAACCGGAAATGGATGTTCACCCCTTTGATTCTCTAAAAGAGGGGTTTAAGTTTACGGTAGGAACCAAAAAAATCTTATACTTTACAATTCTGGCTGCTTTGTCTGCCATTTTTATCTGGCCGTACCAAACCTTAATGCCGCCAGTTGCCGAGAAAGTTTTTGACTCGGGGGCGAAAGGTCTAGGTTCTTTGCTTTCGGCGGCAGGTGCCGGAAGTTTGGCCGGAGCGATATTTACCTCCGCAATGTCCAGGAGAAAAAACAAAAATGCCTTTATCTTTGCCGGGCTTTTGATTTCGAGTGTCAGTCTTTTGCTGTTTGCCTTAAATAAGAATTTTTTTCTTGCCCACGTTCTTCTTGCATTTGCGGGTTTTGGAACGATAATGCTTGCCTCAACCTTAAACACTCAGGTCCAGCTGGCAACGCCAGATAAAATGAGAGCCAGGGTTTTGGCGCTTTACCTGACAATGTTTGTGGGTATGATGCCTGTCGGCAATACTATCGCCGGCACTATTGCCCAAAAAACCTCTTCGCAGTTTGCAATCGGCACAGGCAGCGTGGTTGTTCTTTTCGTAGGGTTATTTCTTTACCTCAGGGGAGCTTTTTCAAATTTAACCTAGCGTGTTAAGATTTTTACATGAAGTTTAACCGCGAAACATGGTATTCAAAGCTGATTGCCATTTTTTTGTTTTTTGCATTTCCCATCGCCGCCTTTTATTTAGGTGTTAAATTTCAGGAATCAACTGATTTTAAGGATAAAGGCACAATTATATCTGCCCCTGTCACTGCCAATAACAAAGTCACCTTCCAAAAGAGCTTTGAAGACAATTTAATAAAATACAAGGGTACTGTTGAAGTCCCCACCCCATGTTATGAGATTCGGCAGGAAACAAAAATAATGGAATCATATCCGGAGCAAGTAAGGATCGATTTGAGTGTTATAAATCCGCCCGCGGACAAAGTTTGCGCTCAACAAATTACACAAAAAAAATTTTCTGGGGAAATGAAAGTTTCCGAAAACGCAAGCGTTTCAGTTTTCCTTGACGGCAAGAAGGTTTATTAAACGAGGACGGACCTCGTTTTTCTACATACCTCTTCTCAAATCATCAAGACGCTTATCAGAAATTCCAAAATGATGGGCGATTTCGTGGGTTACGGTATCTATAACTAATTCTTTTATTCTTTTTTCATCTCCTCTTGCAAGCCAGAGAATCGGGCCCATGTATATTGCGATTTTGTCGGGCAGAATTGGAGCAAGACTGCGGCCCCACGTGGTTTTCGGGATACCGTAATAAAGTCCTAAAAGCAATCTGCCTTTTGCTATTTCATCTTTTGGCCAAATTTCAACTGTGACCTCCACGTTATCCAATTTTTTCTTGAAAAATACAGGCAGATTTTCCAAAGCCTCAGAAACCAATTTTTCAAATTCTTCCCGTTCCATGCCAGCTGTGATTGTACCAGCAAGCCAGAAAATTTGCTTTGGGGTGTAAAATTAGGTGATGGTCGAAAAGATAGTAACAAGACCGCCAGAAAAAAGAAAAGCAATCCCTCTCCCCGAGGGGATAATTGATCCAGAAGCCCTTGATAAAGCACTAAAGCGGTATGCACAAGCTGTCAGAGAAGATAAATGGCGACTTCCAGAAGATACACCTCAACGTCCACGTTGGATTTGGTACGAACCTCTCGATTCGCCGATGTAATTTTCCTTGAACTAACATTCCCCTTCTGCTTTAATGTTTCTCAACATGAACAAAGGCAATTTTAAACCTGTCGATCCCAAACAGGATTTTGTGGCAATGGAAAAGCGGCTTCTCAAATACTGGTATGAAAAGGGGATTGTAAAAAAATATCTTGAGAAAAATTCGAAAAGCAAACAGAAATTTTCTTTTCTGGACGGGCCGATTACTGCCAATAATCCGATGGGTGTCCATCATGCATGGGGCAGGACTTACAAGGATTTGTGGCAAAGATTTTACAATATGCAAGGATATGCCCAGAGGTTCCAGAACGGTTTTGATGAGCAGGGTTTGTGGATAGAGGTGGAGGTCGAAAAAGAGCTTGGGTTTAAGAACAAAAAAGACATCGAAAAATACGGAATCGCCAAGTTTGTCGAAAAATGCAAAGAACGCGTCAAAAAATATTCCCAAATGCAGACAGAACAAAGCATACGGCTCGGTTATTTTATGGATTGGGATAACTCCTATCACACATCTTCGGACGCAAATAACTACGCAATCTGGAATTTTCTAAAAGTTTGCAATCAAAAAGGCTATTTATATAAAGGAAGGGATTCCGTACCCTGGTGTCCGCGCTGCGGTACCGCAATCTCCCAGCACGAGATTTTGACAGAGGAATATCGGGAAATAACTCACAAGGCGGTGTATGTTAAGTATCAAGTATCAGGTATTAAGTATAAAGAGAAAACATTCTTACTGGTTTGGACTACAACGCCGTGGACTTTACCTTCAAACGTCGCCATTGCCGTAAATCCCGATTTTACTTACGGACTTTGGGAAAACAAAAAATCAAAAGAAAGAATTATTTTTGTCAGAAGCGATTTTGTTGAAGGTTTGGAAAGAGATGTTAGAGAAGACATTTTCGGAAATGAACAAGTTAATTGGCGCTGTCTTGAAGACTTTAAAGGGTCGGATCTTGCCGGACTCCAGTACGAGGGGATTTTTGATGATTTGCCGGCGCTTAAAGGAGTTAAGCATCGAGTTGTTGTCGATAAAGATCTGGTTAATGCAGAAGAAGGAACCGGACTTGTGCACATTGCTCCAGGGGCAGGACAGGAAGACTTTCATTTGGCAAAGGAAGAAGATTTGCAGGTTGTCGAATCAATCGACGAGTCTGCAAATTACATTGAGGGTTTTGGCGATTTGACAGGCAAAAATGCCAAGGATAACCCCGATTTGGTAATCGAAAAACTCAAAGCAAAGGATGTGTTGTTTAAAGAAGAAAATTACAAGCACAGATATCCTACCTGCTGGCGCTGCAAAACCGAAATGGTCTGGCGGGTTGTTAATGAATGGTATATCGCCATGGACCGTCCTTCGCAGGGTGCTTCGGACGGCAAGTCAAAAAAAACATTGAGGCAACAGATGATAGACGTTGCCAAAAAGATCAAATGGATCCCGAAATTCGGTCTTGAGAGGGAATTGGACTGGCTTAAAAACATGCACGACTGGCTGATTTCCAAAAAAAGGTACTGGGGCTTGGCACTGCCCATCTGGGAATGCGCAAAGTGCGGGCATTTTGAAGTCATAGGTTCCGAGGACGAACTTGAAAAAAAAGCAGTTGCGGGATGGAGCGAATTTAAGGGCAAGAGTCCTCATCGGCCGCAGATTGATGCGGTTAAAATCAAATGCGAAAAATGCGCTCAATTAACATCAAGAATTCCGGATGTCGGCAATGTCTGGCTGGATGCGGGCATTGTGCCGATTTCAACCATGCCCAAGGATTGGTACCCTGCCGATTTTATAACAGAATCATTTCCCGGCCAGTTTAAAAACTGGTTTTATTCGATGATTGCTATGTCGACTGTTATAAAAAATTCTCCCCCTTACAAAACGGTTCTGGGATTTGCAACACTTTTGGACGAAAAAGGGGAAGAAATGCATAAGAGCAAAGGCAATGCCATTGAATTCAATGAGGCTGCCGACAAAATCGGCGTTGACGTCATGCGCTGGATGTATTTGGCGCAAAATCCCGTAAATAATCTTTTATTTGGTTATCACAAGGCGGATGATGTCAGAAGGAGGTTTTATCTTATCTTATGGAACGTCTTTTCGTTTTTCATAACTTATGCCAATTTGAATGGCTGGAATCAAGGGCCAAAAGTTAAGAGTTCTGATTCGAAAAACGTCCTTGATCGGTGGATTGTTTCCCGTCTTAACTCTGCAATCGCTCAAGTTGCACAGTCGCTGACTGACTACAACTCACAGACAGCCAATCAGGCCATCGAAGATTTCGTCGTGGGAGATCTTTCCACTTGGTACGTAAGAAGAAGCAGAGAGAGGGTAAAGGAAGCCCTCCCAACTCTTTATTCGATTTTAGTTAATCTTTCGAAATTATTAGCGCCGTTTATGCCTTATGTTGCCGAAGAAATGTATATGAATCTTGCTGGAGGAGATTCCGTTCATCTTGCCGATTTTCCTCAGGCAAACCCTAAGTCTATTGACATAAACCTTGAAAAAGAAATGAAAAAAGTAAGGGAAATTGTCGAGAAAGCCCACGCCAAAAGAAAGGAAACACAAATTAAAGTCCGCCAACCGCTTCAAAAACTGGAGTATGACGGCCAAAAACTACCGGAGCCTTTGGAGCTTGTTATTGCCGACGAAGTAAATGTGAAAGAGGTTGTTCATGCGAAAGCCCTTCATTTAGACACAAAATTAAGTCCACAGCTTAAAACGGAAGGGGAAGCGCGCGAAATTATCAGACAAATTCAGCAGGCAAGGAAGGAAGCAGGATGCGATCTTGCCGAAAAAGTTTCGGTTACTTTACCTGCATGGCCCAAGGAATTTGAAGAGGAGATAAAAAAACAGACACTCTCCAAAGAACTTGTAAAAGGTGAAAAGTTTTCAATAAAAAGAGCCGGATAATGGAAAGAGGACTGGATTTTAAAGGATTGTTTTTTATTCTGGCAATTGGAGCAATTTCTCTTTTGGTTATTTTTTCCCTGAACCGCTCCCTTTTTTATAATCAGCTGATTTTCTGGGTTGTGGGTCTTGCCATTTTTTATTTTGCCTCGGGGTTCCATCTGCACTTATGGGAAAAATTGGCAGTGCCTCTTTACATTTTGTCCCTTGTTTTGCTTTTTGTTATTTTTCTGATTGCAGAACCTGTCCGCGGTTCTGTGCGCTGGATAGATTTGGGGGTATTTCGAATCCAGCCTTCGGAAATTGCCAAAGTTGCGGTTATTCTGACGCTTGCCAATTTTTTCTCGTCAAAAAATGCAGCGGCTGCAAAAAATATATTTTTAAGTTTTCTGATTGTTTTGCCGCCTGTAATTTTGATTCTTATTCAGCCGGATATCGGAAACGCTTTGCCTATTTTGGCAATCTGGATAAGTATTGCATTCGTTGCGGGTTTTAAGGTTAAACATTTTTTGGCAATTTCGGCACTGGCGGTTTTTGCGGGCCTTTTATTCTTTCAGTTTCTTGAGCCTTACCAAAAGGCAAGAATTGAAACCTTTATTGACCCTGCCCAGGACCGGTTAGACACAGGCTATCAAATAATCCAGTCGAAAATCGCCATCGGCTCCGGCCAGTTGCTGGGCAAAGGTTTAGGGCAGGCAACGCAATCTCAGCTTAAATTTCTGCCCGAGTCGGAAAGCGATTTTATTTTTGCGTCGATTGCCGAAAGTTTAGGCTTTTTCGGCTCAATGCTTTTAGTTGTTTTGTATTCAATTTTAATTGTCAGGATTTTGGGTTTTGCCAAAACAAAGAACCGTTTTGCACAGTTGGTGGTTGTGGGGGCCGTGGTTTTTCTGAGTGTACAAATGCTTATTAACATAAGTATGAATATGGGTTATTTGCCTGTTACCGGGATTACTCTGCCTTTGGTTTCCTACGGCGGCTCCTCCCTGCTTTCGACGTTGCTTGTTTTGGGCATCGTTTTTTCGATTGAGAGACGTCAAACTTGATGCCTGCCTTAGCAAGTGATAAAATTTCAGCTTATGGATAAGTTTGCAGTTGTAAAAACCGGAGGGAAACAATATTTGGTTTCCGAGGGTGATTTAATAAGTGTCGAAAAACTTGAGGCGCCTAAAGAATCTGTTGTATTTAATGAGGTATTGCTTTTTGGTGATGCAAAAGGTTTGGTTTTGGGAAAGCCGTATGTTGCAAATGCTAAAGTTAGCGCGAAAGTCGTTGACAATTTTAAGGGTAAGAAAATAAGAGTTGTAAAATTCAAGTCAAAATCCCGTTATACCAGAACCAGCGGCCACAGACATTTAAAAACCAAGATCCTGATCGAAAAAATCTCGGTTTAATATATCAAACTAGTCTTTATTGTAAACAAGTAGTCCTTGACACCTCGTGAAAACAACGCTAGAATCTTATCAAATTTAAAATATCAGCAGTTCGCCTTGCGAGATATTATCCTCGCAATGGCGCTCCTCTGATATTTTTAAATACACACATTTTTTGTAAAGAGAGTAAGGTAAGTATTTAAAAATGGCACATAAAAAAGGCGGGGGTGCAACAGCCAAAAACCGAGACAGTCAGGGGAAAAGACTGGGTGTAAAAATATACGGCGGAGAAAATGTCTCGCCAGGCAGCATTATAGTTCGTCAGCGCGGTACAAAGTATTATTCAGGGCAGGGTACCATGCTGGGCCGCGACCACACGATTTTCGCAGTTCAAGACGGCAAGATTAATTTTCGAAAAAAGCTCGGGAAAAAATTAGTAGAGGTGCTTTAAGCGCATGGACGAAAACCAAATTTTTGAAATCGATATCGACATGCTCCAGCCCAACCCGCTTCAGCCACGCGGTTTGATTACCCCGGATTCTTTGATAGAAATTGTTGACTCCATCCGCGAACACGGAGTTTTGGAACCGCTGGTTGTTGCCAAAACCCCGGCCGGATATCAGATCATTGCCGGCGAGAGGAGATGGAGAGCCTCAAAAATAGCCGGCCTTTCCAAAGTGCCGGTTTTAATTAAGGAAACTACACCACAGGGTATGCTTGAAATGGCAATTATTGAAAATGTCCAAAGGATAGATCTTAACCCTTTGGAGAGGGCTCAGGCTTTTAAGCGTCTGATGGAGGAATTCGGCCTTTCCACAAGTGAAATCGCCGTGAAAATAGGCAAAAGCGCGCCTTATGTTTCAAACACCTTTAGACTTCTTTCCGTTCCGGACGCGCTTAAAGACGCACTTGCCTCCGGTGCAACCTCAGAAGGTCATGTGAGGGCTTTAGCCTCGCTGGATGACCCGCATCTTATTGTGGAGGCTTACCGTGAGGTTTTACAAAAGAACCTGTCCGTCAGGGGTGCGGAAGAGCTTTCCCGGAAACTTAAGGCAAGGGAAAACATTGCGCCCAAACAGCAAGTCCCCGCCCAAAAGCTTCAAAGCGATGAGTTGGAAAAATTCCAGGAAGAGATAGCCTCAAAATTAAACGGCGGACAGGCTAAGGTGAAAGTCAAAATTAGCCAGTCGCGTGTAGAGGGTAAGATTCAAGTTGTTGCCAAGGGAAAAGTCGAAGAAACGTTTAGTATCTTAAAGCGAATTAGAGACGGTGTAGTTAACTCTTGAAATTAATCTCCACTTGGAAATTGGCCAGTATACCAGCCAGGC
>Ga0209542_10006834_pt1 | contig 22027 bp, 27 predicted proteins | sample RifCSPhighO2_01_FD_184028 | JGI IMG/M metagenome (GOLD analysis project Ga0209542, IMG submission 184028) | Soil microbial communities from Rifle, Colorado - Rifle CSP2_plank highO2_0.1 (SPAdes) (version 2) | ecosystem: Environmental > Terrestrial > Deep subsurface > Rock core/Sediment ... | reverse complement strand
ACGTGGGAGGATTACTCTTCCTTTATATCTTTGATTATGGATACTAAAAACTACACTTGCGGAGAATCACAGGGACAATTTAGAGACAAATTGCTGAATGCGCTTGAACAACTCAAAGTATATAAAACTGATTTGCAGGATATAAGAGTTTTCTACAAAAACACTGTTAAGGAAGATATGAAAGACTTGAGAGATCAATATAACAAGCTGAAACAGGAATAGATATAAACTTAAACCCTCAATGATATAATGCCTTTTATGAATGTTGAATTCGAGGATCTGCAAAAACTTGAAATAAGAGCCGGAACCATAGTTTTGTGCGAGAATGTTAAAGATTCAGACAAACTGCTAAGACTTAAAGTTGATTTTGGTGGCGGAGAAACCAGGACTGTTTTTACTGGAATGGCCAAATGGTATAAACCCAAAGATTTAGAAGGTATGCAGACTATTTTTTTAATTAATATTAAACCTCGAAAAATGATGGGAGAGGAGTCACGGGGTATGATTTTAGCATTTGATACGCCAAATGACGGAAAACCTGTGTTTTTAATCCCAAAAGATAATGCCGAAAACGGCTGGAGACTCATTTAACCTAAAATTAACTTGATATAATCTCTTTATGACTGATTCCTGGGCTAAGACATATTATATTAAAACGTTTGGCTGTCAGGCCAATATTGCCGATTCAAATACTATATCGGGTGTTTTGGAAGCCTTGGGATTAGAAGAGACTGAAAAAGTTTCAGGACCAAATGATACAGAAATATTTTTCAAAACAATCCTTAATACAGATGTATTATTTATAAATACTTGCTCAGTCAGACAAAAAAGCGAAGATAAAGTTTACGGATTGGGAAAAGTTTTAAAGCTCGCTCAAAAAAGGAGCGGTAAAAAGCCTTTTATAATTATGGCCGGATGTATGGTAGGTTCGGTAACCGGAGAAAGGCAGCGATTCGCCTTTGATGAGCTGAAAAAGAAAACCCCCTGGGTAGATGTGTATATTAATCCCTCGCAGATATTGGATATTCCGGAAATTTTGCTTAAAAATTCATTACTTAGTGATTGGGCAATTCAGAAATTTGATTCATCGGATGTGATTTCGAAACAGGATAATACCACTCATGCTTTTGTAAATATTTCATATGGTTGTGATAACTTTTGTACTTTTTGTGTGGTTCCATATGCCCGCGGAAAGGAAGTTTCGCGTCCGGAAGCGGATATCTTAAAGGAAATTCGACATTTTGTTAATCGGGAAATTAAAGAAATAACACTTTGCGGACAAAATGTTAATTCCTGGGGGTTGGGCATGAGCGAAAAAATGGAAATCCGAGCCGGAAGCGACCAAAAAATACCTTTTGCAGATTTGCTTAGAAAAGTACACGAAATCGAAAATATAGAAAAGATAAGTTTTATCTCCTCAAATCCTTTTGATTTTACCAGCGATCTTGTTGAAACCCTGAAACTTCCCAAAATATCGAATTATTTACATATAGCTGTTCAATCAGGCAACAATGCCGTTTTAAAGAGTATGAATAGGAGGCATACAATTGAAGATTTTATAAAACTGGTTGATCAGATTAAGAGTGCAAAACCCGACGTTGAACTTGGGACAGATGTAATTGTAGGCTTTCCCGGAGAAACCAGAGAACAATTTTTAGATACGGTTAGGCTTTTTGAAAAAGTTAATTTTAATGTTGCCTACATATCTAAGTACTCACCGAGAAAAGGAACCCCTGCAGAGAGATTTTTTAAAGATGATGTGTCAGCGAATGAGAAAAAATGGCGCCACGCTTATTTAACTAAAGTATGGAAAAACGGTAAGAAGCGCTTTTAGGAAGTGTATTTCCTTATGAATAAAATTGTTTTCGTTATATTGGGACCAACCTGTACGGGAAAGACGTTTTTAGCGCTGCAGTTATGCACAAAGTTTAATGGTGAAATACTATCGTCCGATTCCAGACAAGTAGTGAAATATTTGGATGTGGGTACCGGAAAAATTCCCGGAGGTTTAGATTTTGTAATAGATAAGAAAAATGACTGTTGGAAAGTAAACGGAATCGATATTCGGGGATACGATCTGATTGAACCTGATAAGTATTTTTCAGGATACGACTTTTTAGTGTATGCACGCGAGGTTATAAACAACATGAAAGATAAAAAATTGTTTATAGTGGGGGGAACCGGATTTTACATTGACTTGGTCACAGATAGAGCAGAAGTGTCCGGAGTGAAACCGGATATTGATTTAAGAAACCGATTGGAAAACTATACTTTGGAAAAACTATGCCGTGAGCTGGAAAAATTAAATAAATCCAAACTTCAAAATATCGATCAAAAGAACAAGAACAGATTAACCCGTGCGATTGAAATTGAGTATGCACGATCAACTCATGAAACCAACGATTTTGAGGAAAAAACAGATAAAATAGAATATAAATTTATCGGTTTAACCACCTCCCGTGAAAGTTTATATTTATTCGCTGACAAATGGGTTGATTCTATTTGGGGGGATCTTCTTCTGGAAGTAAGTAAACTTAAACATTTGGGTTTTTATGATTCTTTTAGATTAAATGGAATAATTTATAAAAGCGCGAAATCTTTTATGGATAATTCTTTAAGTGAGAATGAAGCGAGGCAGCAGGCTAAATACGATCTGCATTCGTATATCAGGCGGCAGCAAACGTGGTTTAAAAGGAACCACGACATAAAATGGTTTGATATTCAGGCAAGAGGTTATAGGCAAAATGTAGAAGATTTTGTAGAATTACATTGTGGATAAAGAAATAGTTATATCGATAAAAACCGTATTATTTACTCTTTTACTTATTTTGGTAAGCTATGTAGTTTTTAGAATGGGACCTATATTGGCCATCATATGTATAGCAGCGCTTTTAATGATTTCACTTGAAAATTCTGTTCAGACATTAATGAAACAGACATTTTTAAATAGACCGCTTCCCAGGAGTCTGGCGGTCATATTGGTTTACGCAATGCTGATATTATTGATTTTTGTAGTTTTAACTTTGATTGTCCCGCCGGTTATAACCCAAGCTCAAACTTTGCTGACAAATTTGTCGTTTATTCTTGAAAAGCTGCAGCTGACAGAAAGCGCGGATATATCTTTAACTTCCCTATTGCCTCAAGCTACCAGTGTTTCCAGCGGATTTTTAAATGTTACGATTTCAATTTTTAACAACGTAGCGACATTTTTTACTTTATTAGTAATTTCAATCTATATGTCTTTGGACTGGCCAAACCTAAAAAAGCGGTTTATGTCTGTTGTTCCAAAGAAATTTAAAGATATGGTAAGTGACACTATTGTTGAGGTAGAAATGAGCGTTGGACATTGGTTAAAAGGAGAGGCGTTTTTAATGCTTGTCGTAGGAACTATGAGTTTTCTTGGGCTGTCTGTTTTACAAGTCCCCTATCCTTTAGCGCTTGGGTTGGTTTCCGGAATTTTAGAAGCTGTTCCGATGATAGGTCCGCTATTATCTGCTATCGTTGCTTCTATAATTGGTTTTTCAGTATCTCCTGTTAAAGGACTTATGGTTGTAGGTTTATTTATTATTATTCAGCAGCTTGAAAATAATCTTATTGTTCCTAAAGTGATGGGACGTGTATCTGGATTTAGTCCTTTGGTTATACTTTTAGCATTACTGATCGGCAGCAATTTTTTTGGGATCGTAGGTGCTATACTGGCAATTCCCACAACTATAATACTCGTAATTGTTGTGAAAAGAGTTTTGAGGTATACAGCCGAGTAAAATAATACTTAATTTTAGGAAGCGAGTAAGCCAGATTCTGTTCCCCCGTAAAAAAGGGCTTACGGTCATCTATCTATGCTCCATCTTTACACCTCGCCGAGCAAGCTCAACGGTGATTTCGTGGATTGCTGCAGGTGGGATTGCCCGTTTCATAATTTGACCATGCCAATAGGTTTAGGTTAAATATCGTCTCTGTTGCTCTCCAGGTGCGTCAATTCGCACCAGGTACCCTAAGCCTTTCGGTTTAGAGCCACCAGCGGTTACCCGTCGGAAGTTGCCTTCCGTCCCATGCTCTTAGCAGTCTGGACTTTCCTCCCCTACCAAATGTGATAAGGGTGACCGTTCTGCTTCCTATAATGCTCATTTTACCTTAAAAATTGACTTTATGCTAATATAGCTGTATGTCCGAACAACTGGATCCAACTAAATACCATACGTTAACACCTAAACTAAAGCAAAAATTAATATTGATAGGTCTGCCGTTGTTAATAATTGTATTGCCGTTGCTTAGTTATACCTACTATTCTTTTGCTGTTAATCGGCCAAACCAAATCGGAAAAGAAGTCACAGTTGAAATTAAAGAAGGAGAGGGTGTGCTGGATGTGTCAAGAAAACTAAGCAGTCTGGGTGCCACAAACTCTGAGTTCTTATTTAATGTTTATGTTTTTCTAAATAATAAAGATAAAAATATACAGGCGGGTAAGTACGTTATTCCCTCGGGAGCTACTTTGGTTGATTTGGTTGATATGTTAGAACACGGGACCGATGATGTTAAACTGACCTTTTTAGAAGGTTGGAGAATAGAGGAAATTGCGGGTTATGCAGCGGTTAATTTAGATAATATCGATTATGAAGATTTTGTAAGTCTGGCTTCCCATTTGGAAGGAACGCTTTTCCCTGACACTTATTGGGTAAATTCAAATATTACCGAAACTGAAATGATTGATTTACTTAGAAATACGTTCAATGAAAAAACCGGGAAAGCATTAACGGAAAAAGATTTAGAAAATGTTCAATTAACTAAAAATGAGGTATTTGTTCTCGCTTCTATTGTGGAAAGAGAAGTAAGCAAAAAGGAAGATAGAGCAAAAGTAGCCGGTATATTAGTAAAAAGATATAAATCCGATGAACTTTTGGGGGCCGATGCAACTACTCAATATGCTGTTGCTAAGGGTAAAGTAGGGTGTATTAATGTTTCCGTATCCGTTGTATGTCCTTCGTATAATTTGTCTATAGAAATGGATTGGTGGCCTAAAATCCTGGAAAGGGATGATCTGAATTTTGACAGCCCTTATAATACCCGGAAAAACAAAGGTCTACCGCCCACCCCAATTGCCAGTTTTGGTTTAAATGCGCTGGAATCGATTCTGAATTACGAAAAAACTCCCTATAACTATTATTTAACTGATAAGAATGGAGTAACTCATTATTCTGTTAACTATGAAGAACACTTACAAAAGGTAAACTCGTTTCTCGATTAGCTTTTGGTATTTAAAGCTTTTTCCAATAATTCTTTAGTAATTTTGATTCCCAAATCATTTAGTAAATTTTCTGTTATATACATTTTACAATTACATAGTTTTGCTATTATAAGGGCGTCTTCCAAGGCAGTATGTATTTGGAACTTTTTTAATTCACACTCAACAGACAAATGACAGTTGCCGCTGTTAAAAATAACAATTTTAATTATTTTAGCTTTAAAAAGTTTAATCAGATTTATTAGAGTGAAATAAACATTATTTGAGGTTTTCTCGTTATTTCCTATTAACGTTTCAATAGATTTAGAAGTACTTTCTATTGTTATTAGATAACTCGCTTTTTTACAATAAAAATACAAAGTGTGGTATGTAATAGTTTCTTCCGGACAGTGCTTAATTAAAACCAGCTCACATTCATGTAATCTGTTCTCATTACTAAGTATTTTAATAAAATTATATCTAAACATACCTCGCTTTGCTCTGGAAGAAACTGTATAATAAATTTGTTTATGTCAAACCTGCTCTCTCGAATAAACGAAAAAACTGATAAAACAACTCCTTCAAATCTCTTAAAATTGGGTGTTTTGATATTTATAATTTTTGTTCCAATCGGCCTCCTTTTGGGAAATCTTATAAGCCTGTCATTAAATATTCCTGAAACAAATAATGTAACTCCAGTTAATAATAATATTGATACATCAAAGGAAACATATTATGAGGGTACGGTTACCTATGTTAACCCTAATATGTATCCCAATGATGAGATAACTTATGTATTAAAGGATGATGACGGAAATGATGTTATTCTTTTGAAATCTTATGATCAGAAGTTGGCTGTTGCGGAAGGGCACAAAGCTAAAGTATATGGGTCCGTTATGAAGTCAAGTAATGAAAGTAATACTATATTGGTTGTAAACAAGGTAGTAATCGTAAATGTCTCAAATTGAATTTAGAAATGTAACAAAAGAATATGAACCCGGGTTTAAAGCTCTTGATGACGTATCTTTGACTATAGACGATGGTGAGTTTATTTTTTTAGTGGGTCCTTCGGGTGCGGGTAAATCAACATTGATTAAAATGTTAATACGGGAGGAATTTCCTTCTGAAGGCGAGGTTTTATTTAATGAAGTTCCGATAGCGGAACTTCCTCGTGACAAGCTTCCTGATTTACGCAGAAGAATAGGGGTTGTGTTTCAGGATTTTAAACTGTTAAATTCAAAAAATGTGTTTGAAAATGTTGCGGTAGCACTGGAAGTGGTAGATTCACCGGATGAAGTGATAAAAAATGTAGTTCCCAATGTGCTGTCTATGGTGGGTCTGGTGGAAAAAATGTTTAATTTTCCAAAACAGCTTTCGGGCGGGGAAAAGCAAAGACTTTCTATTGCCCGGGCGCTGGCACACGAGCCTGATGTTTTAGTTGCTGACGAGCCTACAGGAATGATCGATCCGAAATCAACGGAAGAAGTTATAGAAATATTAGAAAGGATTAATTCGCTGGGGACAACCATATTAATGGCTTCTCACGATCAGAATATTGTGAATAAGCTAAAGAAGAGGGTTGTAAGAATTGAAGAAGGAAAGATAAAATCCGATAAAAAAGGAGGTCGCTACTATGGACAAATTATGGCAAAGCTTCTTGGTTAATATTAAAAGGGAAAAATTACTTGTTGTTGCAAACCTGGTCATTATGACTGTGACATTTTTGGTTTTGGGGATGTTTTTAAATATTATTACCCTCTCTCAAACAGCTTTAAGATCACTGGAGGAACAGGCACAGTTGACGGTGTATTTTAGGGACGAATTTCTTGAAGACCAGATTTTAAATATGAAATCCGAGCTGGAAATTGACGAAAGAATTATGGAAGTTAAGTATGTTTCCAAAGATGATGCATTTAAGATTTTCACCGAGATTAACAAAGATCAACCGGTTCTTTTGGAATCTATTTCGAAAAATATTTTACCTGCAAGTCTGGAAATTAAAACTAAGGAGTTGGCTGATTTGTCAGGAATGGTTTCCGAATTGGAGGGGAGGGAAGGAGTCGAGGAGGTTAAATTTTATAAAGAAGTAATCGAAAGATTTATTGCCTGGAGCAATGCCGTATATTTAATAGGATTAGTGCTTGCTGTATTGTTTGTGATTGTATCCTATGCGATTGTAGTAGTTACTATTAGACTTACTATAAGTTCAAAAGGTTCGGAGCTTGAGGTTTTAAAACTCGTAGGAGCATCAGATAAATATGTTAAAGCACCGTTGGTATTTCAGGGAACATTCTTCGGATTTGTTTCTGCATTGGTATCTTCTGCTCTGTTGGCTATTCTTTCTTGGGGTGGTGTTTCCTATGGGATACTGCCGTCAAAGGTGGCATTCTTTTTTATACCGGGTGTTAAATTAGAAACCGTAATTTATATAGTTGTTTTAGTTCTTGTATTATTACTGTCTGGGGTACTATTAGGTTTTATCGGTAGTTCCGTTGCTGTTAAGAAGTATTTGAAATATTAAAGATTCAAAATACAAAATTATTTTATTTGTACAAAGTAATTTTTAACAAAATTATGAAAAATATAATACGCTTAACGTTCCTATTATTAGCGTTTACAATCCTTTTAAATGTGGATATTACTGCAGATGATGTAATTGCCGCCAGTAAATGTAAAGAAATTGATGAAAATGATTATTCGCAAGAAGAACTAACGGAGGTTTACAGAAAAGTTATGGAAGAATGTGAAAATGAAATAGATAACGAACAGGAACGGGAAAAAACACTATCTGGAGAAATAGCTTACTTCGATAATCAAATAAATCTAACCCTCTTACGGATTCGAAGTTCGATTCAAAAAATAAAAGAAAAGGAAGATCAAATAAATAAGCTTGCAGGAAATATTGAAGATTTAGGAATCCGTATAGATAAATTGAGGACTTCCATTGTGTATCAGCAAAAAGTATTAGATGAAAGAATTCGGGAAAGATACAAGACTGTTGAAACCTCCCCTTTTATTATTATTTTCGGTTCCGAGAGCTTTAATTCCGCGGTCCAAAAAGCCGAATATTTGAGTGTAATGGAAGGACAGGATAGGAGATTGATCAACCAGATGAATCAGACCAAAGACAATTTTGACAAGCAAAAATCCTTGTACGAAGAATCCAAAAGGAGAGAAGAAACTCTAAGACAGCAGCTGGTAACGGAAAAAGTAAATTTGGAAGTATATAACAGCAGGCTTGAAGATCAGAAGGGTGAGAAAAAGAAGTTATTGGCAGATACACAGAATAATGAAGCTAAATATCAAAAAATACTTGATGAAGCCAGAAAAGAATTAAATCAAATATTAAGCGCCGTTAGTGTACTTAAAAATCAGACGTCTAAGAAAGTTAAAAAAGGTGAAATTATCGGAATACAGGGGAATTCCGGTTTTTCTACCGGCGACCATTTACATTTTGGGGCATATAAGTATTCTTCGTTTGAGGAAATTGACGGATGGAACTGGTATTACTCTAATTATGTGGATCCGGCCAAAAAACTCAAGAATAAATCCGTTTATTGGGATGACGGCTGCTCGTCTGAAGGATATAGAGATATAGGTAAAGGAGATTGGAACTGGCCTATGTCAAACCCGACTATTTCTCAGGGGTTTGGAAAAACTTGTTACTCTAGCCTCTACTACGGAGGAAAACCCCACCCGGCGTATGACATGTATAGCTCTTACGGAGTTCCTGTTTACGCTGTTGAGGCCGGAGATGCCTATTTCTGCCGAAATTGCTTGGGCGACGGTGGTAACGGTGTTTTTATTTTTCATGAGGGTGAGTACATGACGCTTTATTGGCATTTACGATAGAACAGTACTATTTAAATCTCCAGCTTGACTAGAGTTTTTCTGGTTTTCTAAAAGCATATTACTTGTTAAATTTTTAATATGAGAAGACTTCTAAAAATAACAGTTTTTATTTTGTTTTCTCTGCCCCTTGTATTTTCTTTTTTATTTTATTCGGTTAAAAATACCTATTCGGACGAATATTTTTATCAATACAAGATTAATCGCACCAGTCCTCTACTATATAAAAATAGACTGTCGGAAGTAATATTTGTTAATAAACTTCCTGAAAATTTATTAATTAAACCGTTGGTGGTAGGGGGATTTGTTGAGTTTTATGATTTTAAAGATCGGCGGTGGAAAAATTCTCTAAATAATTGGAATTTTAATATGAAAAACTTTCCTTACATGTTTATTAGGGTTTCAGAAAAACCTTTTAAGAAAGTAACTTTAAGTTTTGAGCTTCTGAACGTAAAAAACGGTAGCAAATATAATACGAATAAATTAAATTTCTGGTCCGGCAATGAGTTTAAGGAGTACATAAAAAGAGTTAACGAAAATATTTTAGCTTGGAATATTGAATAATTTTTACTGAATTCTCTGTGTTAAAATTAATAAATGCGTATCGTAGTAAGATGGATTCCGGCAGTATTAGTCGGATTGTTTATTTTTTGGCTCTCCTCACAGACTGGACCTCAATTAAAACAGGTCGGACTGGATAAAGATGAAGTACATATCCTCGGACACTTCTGGATGTTTTTTGTGTTGTCCATTTGTTTGTATAGAGCCTCGAAGAATCCATTTATTGCAGTATTACTGTCTGTTATTTATGCTGTTTCCGACGAGTATCATCAGACCTTTGTGTTTGAAAGGTCGGCAAGCATTAAAGATTTATTTAATGATACTCTGGCGGCGTTTTTCGCGGCTATTTTAATATGGAGATTATATCCAAAACTACCGAAGATACTAAAAAGCTGGCTTTCAGCATAGCCCAAAAATTAAAACCGGGGGATGTTTTAGCGTTATATGGAGACTTAGGGTCAGGAAAAACAACTTTTACCGGTTTTCTGACCAGAGCGTTAAATTCTACTTCACGGGTTCAAAGTCCAACATTTGTACTGATGAGAAGATACAAATGTAATTTAAATGATATAAACAATATAAATCACATTGATCTTTATAGATTGTCAAGTATTAATGAAATACTGGATTTAGGATTTGAGGAAATTTTGAATGAAAAAAATACGTTGAGCATTTTAGAATGGCCTGAGCTTATTGAGAATAATTTACCTAAAAAAACTATAAAAATTAAATTCGAAATAATAGATGAGAATGAAAGGAAAATAAATGTACAAAATCCAAATTGATACTTCGGACAGATATAAAAAAACCGTAAAATTACTGAAGATTGAAAAATTAGATAATGTCACCGAAAGTGGCATAACAATTATGGATGCTCTAGAAGGAGACGTTGATGTAGTTGAAGCTATAAAAAGTATTTTAATGAAAAACAGATTAAAACCGGAAGATATTGCTGAATTTAATTCGAATTTAGGTCCCGGACAATCTTTTACCGGATTGAAAATAGGAGCGACAATCTCTAACATTTTTAACTGGGCTTTAAATAGAAAAACTATCAAGGAACTCGACTTTCCGGACTATGGCAGCGAGCCTAATATCACATTGAGAAAAGACTAATGACGCTTAAAATTGTATAATTCTGTTAAATAATATGAATGTTTTAGTTACAGGTGCGGCAGGATTTATAGGTAGTTATGTTTCAAGAGCGTTGATTTGGCGCGGAGACAATGTTGTTGGTATAGATAATTTTAACGATTACTACCCCAGAAATTGTAAAGAATTCAACGTAGATTTAATACATTTAACTGCTCAAACAAGTCCGCAAAAATTTATTGAATCAGAAGTACGTCAGGTTTTTGAAAAACTGGAAGAATTCCACTCTGGAAAAAAAGATGTTAAGCCAGGGAATTTTGTTTTTTACGAAGGCGATATCACCGATTTTACTTTTCTGCGGAACATATTTGAAAAGGAGAAACTCGATGTCGTGGTCCACCTAGCTGCAATGGCAGGAGTCCCCTACTCTACTAAAAACCCCAGAATTTATACATATGTAAATGTGGATGGAACTACTAATTTATTAACTCTCTCAAAAAATTATGTGCTTAGAAAATTTGTGTTCGGCTCTTCGTCATCAGTTTATGGGAACAGAGAAGATAAAAAAGTGACCGAACAGGATGATGTTTTCAAAGCAGTATCTGTGTATGGTGCCAGCAAAGTTGCAGGAGAAGTCCTTTGTCACGCATTTAGTGTTATATTCGGGCTTCCCGTGGTAATTGACAGAATATTCGGACCCATTTATGGACCGTTGCAAAGACCCTATGGTATGTTTCATCAGCGCGCTATAAATTACACCTTCAACAACAGGAAAATCGAAGTTTACGGAAGGCACGGGTTAAAGACTGCGAAAGACAGTACATATATTGACGATCAGGTAGACGGGCTGCTGGCTTGTCTGGATAATGATTATACATTTGATGTTTTTAATGTAGGTACTTCAGAACCGCTGCAAATACAAACATGGTTAGAAGCGATTGAAACTGCCTTCGGAAAAAAGCCGGAAGTAGAAATTGTCGAGGTCGATACTGCGGATGTTGTATCCAGCGCCGATATTTCAAAAGCTCAAAAAATGCTAAATTATAATCCTAAGATGAATATGTATGAGGGTGTGAAAAGGCAAGTAGATGTTTTTAATCTTATGCCGGAGTGGTATAAGACAATGGAGAAGGTTTAAATCTGCCTGAAAGGATTTGATTATGTTTAAGAAAAAACTTGTATCTATAATAATTCCCTGCTACAACGAGGAGAAAAATATTAATAGAACTCTGGATGCCGTTTTAGAGCTTTCAAGAAATAATAATTTTGATTTTGAATTTATAGCTGTTAATGACGGGAGCAAAGATAATACCTGGAAAGTTATCAAGGAATATACTGATGAACATTCAAATGTAATAGGAATTAATTTAATGACTAATTTCGGACAGAGCGCAGCTTACCAGTCGGGTTTCGACGCGTCAAAAGGTGATTATGTCGTAACGGTATCAGCCGATTTGGAAATTCCCCCGGAAAATGTAAATAAAATTATTGAATACTTGGAGGAAGGTTATGATTTTGTTAATACTAATAGAGTCGGACGCTGGGGATCGAAGAAGGCCGAAAGAGCACAAAAAAGCCAAAAGGCCAATAAAATAATCGGCCGGATTTCAGGTGTATCTATGCAAGATAGAGGGTCGGGAATGAAAGGCTTTACCAGAGTTCTGGTGGATAATTTGAGACTTTACGGGGAAATGCACAGGTTTATTCCTGACTATTTAACAGTATATGGAGCGAAAATGATTGAGTTCGACGTAGAATTTAAAGACAGGGATTTCGGAGAATCGGCGTATAAAGGGCACAAAAGAACTATTAAAGTTCTGCTGGATTTATTGACGTTAGCGTTTTTATTGTACTTTGCGAAAAAGCCTTTCAGCTCTATGCCCGGCAGGTTATTTTCATTTACCGGTGCGATAATTACCGGTTTTGGAGGTTTGATTGGAATTTATTTGGCAATTTTGAAATTACTTGGATATAGTATCGGAAACAGGCCATTATTGATACTTTCTGTTGTAATGATTATTGTAGGTATTCAATCAATGATGATGGGTATGCTTGGAGAACTTATGCTTAGAGTTTATTTTGAGGCTTCGAACAGGAAAACGTACATTATAAGGTCTATAGTAAAAAGATGACAGAACAAGAAGAACCAACACCACGACTTTATAAAATTTTAGTTGTTGAAGACGATATAGCATTGGCTTCTACATATAAGAAGTTCTTGCTGGGTCATGGGTACGATGTTCGGCTAGAAACGCGCGGTGATTTGGTTTTATTGGCTGTAGAGGATTTCGTACCGGATTTAATCATATTGGATATTATTCTTCCCGGGCTCGATGGCTTTTCCATCATTGAATCTCTGCAAAGCCGGGAGTCTTCTAAGAAAATACCTATTTTGGTAGTTTCCAATTTAGGAGATCAAGATAAAATTGATATGGCTGTAAAGATGGGTGTCAAAGATTATATGTTTAAACACGATTTGAACCTGGAATACCTGAATGAAAAAGTAAAGTGGCTCCTAAATCTCCAGTAATTACGATTTTATAATATATTTTTCAACCTCTTCTTCAATTTTATTAATATCCCAGTCGGCTTTTGTTAAATATATTTTTACTTTGTATTTATTGCAGGCATTTATTTGATATTCGGAAAAACTTAAATTGGACATTATTACAACAGGCACATTACTCCCCCACTCATCTTCTCTTAATTTCGAGAGGAGAGTTATTCCATCCAATTTTGGGATTAATATATCTAAAAGAACAATATCCGGGTGTTTATCGAATGCTATATTTAAACCCTCTTCTCCGTCAAATGCTTTGTATACTTTAAATCCGTTTTCTGAGAATTTACTATCCAAAGCGGTTATAAGTGAGATATCATCTTCAACAATTAATATATCGTTATTTTTAACCATATAATGATTTATTTACTCACTAATTTATTAACTTTTTCAATTAGTTTTTCTATGGTTGTATCGCTTTTTACCAAGTAATCAGCAGCTCCCAAACTAATTCCTTTGTCAATTTCATCTTTTTGTCCAAGGTTTGAAGCTATTATAACAGGTATATTTTTGTATTTATCATTTGATTTAAGCTCTTTCAGGGTTATGAGACCATCTTTTAAAGGCATTATAAGATCTAATAGTATAACGTCAGGGGTAAAATTTTGAAGTATTTGAAATACTTCGTTCCCATCTAATGCATTTTTAACTTCGTACCCTACTTTTTCGAATTTTGTTGCATAAACTTTGCTTAGGAATCGGTCGTCTTCTGCTACTAATATTTTTATAGGCATATGGTATTTTACTATATTATTTCGAGTACGATTTTGATAATGTCGTCCAATCGGTGCTCTGCTTTAATAATGTACTTTTTTGCTCCCAAACCTAAAATATTATGGACTTTATCGTCTGTAGCTGAATTGCTTACTACCACTACCGGTATATCTTTCCATTTATCTCTCATTTTCAGTTTATTCATAAATTCCAATCCGTCCATGTCTTTTAGATGATAATCAAGCCAGACTAAGTCTGGCAACTGTTTGAAATTTTCTAAATAATCGAATGCTTGGTTACCGCTGGTACAGGATACGGTTTTAATTTTATATAAATCCAGTTTTTTAGTGATTGCTTCTAATAATAGACTTTCGTCTTCTACTACCATTATAGTTGGATTTTCTTTTGACATGTTTTAATAATATTTAATTAACTTAATAAGTTCAAGGACTGCATTTAAGAACCGATGGTAACTTCACCTTGTTTTGGTTCCATTCCAACCAATGGCAGAGAAAACCAGAAAGAAGTACCTTTACCCTCTTCACTTTCAAACCAAATCCTTCCTTTTGATGACTCAATAATAGCTTTTGCTAAATAAAGTCCTAAACCGGTGCCTTCAATTTCGTATTTAACAATATTAGAACCTCTGTAGAATTTTTGAAATACTTTGGACTTTTCGGCCTCCGGAATGCCAAAACCCGTATCGCTCACCTGGACTAAAACTTCTTTGTCATTTTTGGACACAAATATGTGGATTTCACCACGTTCTGGTGAATATTTAATTGCGTTAGTTATTAAATTAAGAAACACATGCCTGATAAGTTTGGGATCCAAATTAATTTTCGGGAGCCCGTGGTGGATACTGACAACAATACTTTGTTTTTTGACGGTATATTTTACTTTGGTTTCATTTACTACTGATTTTATTAATTCAGCTAAGTCCGTGGGTATTGGATCAATAATAATTCTGCCGGACTCTATCCTTGAAACATTTAATAAAGCATTAACCAACTCAATCATATTGCTGTTTGCCTGATAAACGTTTGATATGTAGTCTCTTTGTTCAGGGTTAAGTTCACCTGCATCGCCGTCCAGCAGCATTTCTAAAAACCATCTCATTGCAGATAAAGGTGTTCTTAATTGATGAGACGCCAGTGAAATAAATTCTGATTTCATTCGGTCTACTTCTTTTCTCTTTGTAATATCGGTAGAAACCCCCACAAAGTATAGTGTTTTTCCGCTTTCTGTTACGGGGGCAATTGCCAGTTCCGTACTGTATTCCGTTCCGTCTTTTCTTTTATTAACCAACTCATCGGTATAGAACTCCTTATTGTTTTTTAAAGCGTTCCACATTTCCGCAAATACGTGATCGTGGGTTTTTCCGCTTTTAAATATATTGGGATTTTTTCCTTGTACTTCACTTAATTTATATCCTGTTAATAATTCCCACTTAGGATTCACGTATATTATTTTTGCCTCCGTATCGGTGATTATAATTCCGTCGGAAGAAGCTTCAACAGCTTGCTGAAATTTTCTGATTTCAGAAGTATTTTCTTTAACTTTTTTCTCCAAATTATCATAATAATCTTTTAATCTGCTTAAAAGCTCGTTGAATTTTCCTGCCAGATAACCAATTTCGTCTTTAGATTTTATATCAACCTTTTTATCTAAATTTCCTTTTAAAATAATTTCTTCGACTGTAGATTTAAAATGATTAATAGGCCGGGAAATTATACCGCTTAGTAAAATTGCGAATAATGTGACTACTAAGAATAAAGGTGCAATATAAGAGAATGATTTATTTAGTAAAGTTCTTATATCTTTTTCTATTACGTCTTTTTCTACAATGCTCATTAGAACCCAGTATTCTTCGGGTTTACTGAATTGAGTAAGATTGGCATGGGTAAATGTTATGTAACTATTAATACTTTCGTTTAAAAACTGTCCTTTTGTTCCCGTTTTTATCAAATCGGCGGAATCCGGGTAATCCCTTTTTATTTGTGAAACTCCGCTTTTACTTTGAGTAATATAGCTTCCTTTATCATTGATTAAAATGAGAGTTTCACGGAATTGCTGACTTATCTGAAGTGACTCTAAAATATTGGCGGTTTTTAAACTTAATGAAATCACTCCCCTTATGTTACCTTCACCGGTTTTTAAAGGTTTTGATACTATTATCGAGTCGCCGGACTCGGAAAAAGAAAGATAGGATTTTTCGACATTGATTTCTTTAGCTTGTAAAAAATATCCGGAGTTGGAAATATTTATTAAATCGGATTCCTGAACCAGGTATGTATTGTTTCCCTCATAAATAATTTTTATTTTTTCATATCCGGCCGATTCTATAAATGAAAAATTTTTATACACCTTTTTATTAGATAAAAATGAATATAAATCGTTTACCAGTTCGTCTGTATACACTTGTTCCTGTGAAGTATTGTTAAGCGCGTAATCCTTAAATGACGATAAAGTACCTAAAGATATTAAATCTTCATTTGCTTTATTTAAAGTACTTTTTAAAGTGCTTTCGGCAGTAATCAAATTTTTATTGATAGTATTTAAATTTTGTTCTTTGCTGAGATCAATTGAGTCTTTGTAAAAAGAAAAAGACAAAATGGCAATTGGAATAGAGTACATTAAGACGAATGCCAATATTAATTTAGTTCTAATACTAAATCCGGGTAGCATTAGTAAAGTATACATTCCAGACCATTGTTTGTGTATAATTGGAGAGGCAATTATACGTGTGGTTGTATAATTGTAGTGGTAATTATACAAATAAATGTATAATTGAAGTGACATATGGAAAAGATAGCTAAGAAAATTCTTGTTATTGAGGATGAACACGACCTAACCACTGCATATTGGGTGCGGCTGACTAATCTTGGGTACAAAGTGGAATTTGCGTACGATGGATTAGAAGCTTTGGAAAAACTAAAACACTTTAGGCCGGACCTGATAGTGTTAGACTTATTACTCCCCCGTTTAGACGGATTTAAATTTTTAGAAGCAATGAAAGCTGATAGTAATACCAGCCAGCTGCCGGTTATTGTAGTTACAGTTAGAGATGATCCTGCAGATAAAAAAAGATGCACGGATATGGGTGTTATAGACTTTATCATTAAGACAGATGTTTCTTTAGAGCAAATGGTAAATAAGATTCAATCTTACTTGTAAAAATTCTACAAAACATATTTATAAACCTGGAATTAACAAAATACCGTAATTATATTAGTATATAAATGTGGGAAACGATAAAGATACGAAACTTTTTAAAATAGTATCGGTATTAAGCTTAGTGGGGATCTTTCTCGCAATTTACCTGCTCTATGGTTTTGTAGTAAGACCGGAATTTCAGCCATGTAATATCAGCAGTGCCATTAACTGTGACGCAGTTACAAAAGGAGAAGTGTCAACTTTTGCCGGTATTCCCGTACCTTTAATTGGATTAACGGGGTATATCTTATTATTGTATTTCGCGTTGAGCAAGAATAAAAAGCTGATGTTTGGAATGTCTCTATTCGGAACATTATTCTGCCTGAGAATTACATTTATTGAAGTTTTCCAGTTAAAAGTTGTATGTCCTGTTTGTCTTGCCTGCCAGATTGTGATGATTAATATTTTGCTTCTTTCCGTTGTTTTAATGAAAGGAAATAAAGATCTAAAAGAGAGCCTATAACTCGAATTATATTAATCCAGTCCTACTTAATTACCTTATAACCAGATTTATTTTATAATTTATATAATGTCCCTTATCAATACTAATTACTCAAAACAATTTAATGATTTATTGAATGACAACTCAAAGATTAATTCACTGCTAGAAGGTTGTCACTTTCGGAACAGTACTTTTGATATTTGGTTTAAACAACGTTCTTTTATAGCTAATGCGATTGGTCAAGGCGGAACTATTCTTGATATTGGGTGTGCTAACGGTTTTTTACTTTTGTGTCTTAAAGAATGGACTAAAGAGAATTTGATACCTTATGGAATAGACTCAGATTTAGAACATATAAAAGACTGCAAAGTTCTATTTCCTGAATATAAAAACAATTTCCTTCATCTACCATTAAATGAGATTTATTCTACAGGTCAATTAATTCCTTTTGGCCTATGTCACTGGCCGTTAATTAAACATATAGAAATATTTTCCAATTACTGTTTTCCTACAAATTTTGATTATATTTACTGGAATGTTTGGGATAACTGGGTATTTGATACAGTAGATTCTATTACTCCCGTCGGGTGGTTAAAACAAACTCGATTAAGTCCGAATGGCCGCTTAATTCTCGGTTTTTACTGCAAAGAAAAGTCGGAAAATATGAAAAAAATTGACAAGCTGCAAAGATTAGGGTTGAAATTTGAAAATGTTTTTGAAAACCCTTATGGTCAGTCCCCCGTTGTAGCCTATTTGAGAAATTGAATGTTAGCTGTAGCTTTTATATATCAATAGAGAAAAGACCGTTCATTTTGTGTCATTTGTAAATATTTTAATCTCCTGATTCTTTTTCTGTTTGGTGATAATTCTTAGTGACTGCATTAGGATAAAAGGCCTCTCCCTCGTTGTACAAAATATTCGCTGCTAAATACCGACCTGGTTTTTTAGTCTTTTTCGCTACTTGACCCAGGTACTTTTTCCAGCTTAGCGGAACATCTGCAAGCATTTCCACAGCTTCCGGCTGGTTTGGTTTGTCAAATGGAATTCTTATCACGAGCCAATCACTCATACAATGTATAGTAAATCAATTTCTGGAATCAGTCTAGCAAATGAAATTTCCGACCTTCCGTGCGAACAGTGGTGTGTAAAACACCTTCCCCTCGATGTGCTCTTTTTCTCTCTTGGTCGGGGCAAGAGGACTTGAACCTCTGACCTCATGGTCCCAAACCATGCGCGCTAGCCAACTGCGCCATGCCCCGGTATTGCTTGATTTTAACATATTATATTGCGGGTGTTTGTATAACCTATATTATTTACTTATTTACTACTATAAAGTCACAAGTGTATAATCTTCAGTATCCTATAACATGAGTGGAGAGAAACATGTTTAAGCCCTTTTTCTGCCTGGTGCTCGCTTCTGTGATGGTTGTCGCTTCGGCCTGTGCACCTGGCTCTCCAAGTGCTGCAAGCTCCATACAGTTGTGCACTGATGGCGGATGGGAGCCTGTCGAGGACGAAGTGACAATTGTACACGGCGACGAAGCGTGGGGTACGTACGATGTATACCTGCTCACCTCGTACGATACAGTGGAAGTTTGGGTAAGTCTCGGGGAAGAGTATATGGACTTTCCTTTGGGAGACAGTCCCTCTACGATTCCTGAGGAGGGCGGCGAACCCCTTGATCTAGAGATAAGCTACCAACAAGGGATCTTCCTCATTGGGTATGGACATGTCAAAATTAAGCAATGCAACGGTAGATTGTACTACAAGCGTATTCCGATTGCTGTTGCTCCTCCAGAAGGTTCCATCAAGCTCGAACCCGCAGCTTCGCCCTGAACAGCAAGCAGACAACAACAGCTTGTAGCTATTCCCCACATGGCTACAAGCCTCTCTAATCTAAATTCTAACTTATCCGAACTCTGCAGGTATCTGGTTGATTAATTTATGATTTATAACTCCGGTAAAACCACATTCAAAACAACATTAAAAGATGTAGATTCGTAAACAAACCTTTTATTATTTATAAGGTCTATCACGTGCAGTTTAAATGAGTATTGGCATTCTTCTTCCGGTAGACAATCAACAGCAGTTTCGTCTTTTTTATCAATTGTTCTGGAAATTTCGGATATCACAAAAACATCATTATCCAAAAAGTAAGCTCTGTCGAAATAACAGTTTGCTCTTATTGAGCAGTCTAAAATTCTTGCGTCTAATATTTTGTCTTCTCTTTGGCCGTACAGTCGGGCTTCATTAGGAGCCAAATAAAAACGGTCTTCGGCTCTGTAGTCTATGAATTCCCTATCGCTTGGGGAAAAAACGACCTTTTTAATATCCTGGTGTTCCTGCAAGATTTGATTTAGTTCTTCTTTTCTTCCGGATTCATCCAATGAGAATACTTTGATCCATTTTGTGTTATAAACCTCATTTTCTTCGATCAAACTGAATTCATCTGCTTCTATTTCAAATCCTTTGTTTTTTACATTTGTGATCCATTTTTGAAATCCTTTGCTGGATTCTACTTTTTCGGGAATTTTAGACCTGTCTATTGAAAGCTGCTCGGCTATATTCAGGTAAACTCCAAAGCCGATGGTTATAAAAAGCAAAAAAACTACCAGGTAAGATATTTTCTTTTTCATGTCCTTAATTTAACCAAAAAAAAGGATATTTTACCATTATTATACTGATCTAATCGTATAGACATAGCATTATCTTGTATTATACTTGCCTTTATTTAATACTAATTCATAATTATTTTATGGCTTATAACAATAAATTCACATTTTTAACACCACAACAAGCGGCGTCGGAATTAAAAACAGATTTAAATTTGGGTTTGGGGACCGAAGAAGTTCATAAGAGATTTCAGCAATATGGGAGAAATGCCATAGAAGATAATAAAATTGAATGGTGGCATGTTTTAGTAAGGCAGTTTAAGTCTTCTTTTGTCTATCTTTTGATTGCGGCAGCAGCCTTATCGTATGTTTTAGGTGAGAAACTCGATTCAATTATAATTTTTATTTTTGTTCTGCTTGACGCATTGCTGGGATTTTATCAGGAATATAGGTCCGAAAAAGCCGTGGAACTGTTAAGGAGATATGTCGTTTCAAAGTCAAAAGTTAAAAGAGACGGAAAGCTAGAAGAAGTTTACAGTGAAAACCTGGTTCCGGGTGATTTAATTTTTTTGGAAGCCGGAGATATTATTCCTGCGGATATAAAAATAGTAAAGGATCACGATTTTAATGTTGATGAGTCTGTGTTAAGCGGTGAATCTATGAGTGTAAAAAAGGACGCGTTGCCTATAAATGTGAATTTGGAGGGAATTTTTGAAGCTAAGAATCTGGGATTTTCAGGTACAAAAGTTTCTTCGGGCAAAGCTGAAGCTTTAGTAATAGCGACAAGTAAAAATACAGAAATGGGAAATATAGCAAAACTTTCAGATGAAACTTTTAGGGAATCTATTTTTGACAAGGAAACCTCAAAGTTAAGCAGTTTTATATTGAAACTCGTAGTTGTTACGCTTGCTGCTGTTTTTGTAATTAATATTGCTGTTAAAGGTACCTCTCAAATTACCGATTTATTGATATTTTCAATAGCTTTGGCTGTAAGTGTTATTCCCGAAGCGCTTCCGATTGTATCTGTTTTTTCATTATCCAAAGGTGCTCTGGATTTGGCAAAAAATAAAGTTGTAGTAAAGAGATTGGCTTCTATAGAAGATTTGGGGAGTATTCAAATTCTGTGTACCGATAAGACCGGAACTTTGACCGAAAACAAGTTGACTGTGTCTCACTTCTACGGGCAGGATAATACTAGAACTCTCTTTTACGCCGGTTTGGCCAGCAACTTAAATACAAAACACAAGGAAGTAAATAATTCTTTTGATCTTGCTGTATTAGAAAGAGTCACTTCAGAAGAAAAACACGTTTTGGGAAAAATACAAAAAATCGATGAAATCCCGTTTGACCCGGAGAGAAAGAAAAATAGCGTTCTGGTGAAAATGAATGATAAAAATGAATTGATAATGCGCGGCGCCCCCGAGGAAATATGCAAGGCGTGTAGTTTGGAGGTAGATGAAAAGCTTAATATATTAAACTGGGTGAAAGAAAAAGGTTTGGAGGGCAGTAGAACTTTGGCATTGGCTTCTAAAACTTTTGAGGGTGTTAAAAACTATAGCGAAGATGATGAGAAGAATGATTTTACTTTTATAGGTGTAATCGCGTTTGAGGATCCCATTAAGAAATCTACCTTTAAAGCAATTGAAGATGCGAAAAATCTTGGGGTTCAAATAAAGATATTGACCGGGGACAGTAAAGAAATAGCGGGAGCAGTCAGTTATAGAACAAAACTAACAAATTCCCCATCCAAAGTCATTTTA
>Ga0209542_10006831_pt1 | contig 22033 bp, 21 predicted proteins | sample RifCSPhighO2_01_FD_184028 | JGI IMG/M metagenome (GOLD analysis project Ga0209542, IMG submission 184028) | Soil microbial communities from Rifle, Colorado - Rifle CSP2_plank highO2_0.1 (SPAdes) (version 2) | ecosystem: Environmental > Terrestrial > Deep subsurface > Rock core/Sediment ... | reverse complement strand
CACAGCGAAAACGGAGAGGAGGAGGATTGTTCGCTTCATAGTGCATGGAGTATACCGGCTTCTCATTTTCGATGAAAATCGTGAATACATTTATTATTCGAATAAACGAGAATGTGGGCTGTGGAGCCAATGCTCTCGCTAATTCTTCTCTCCTGCACCAACGAGTCCCGGATTCTTCTCTGCTGCCTTAATGACCTTCTTTAAGGTGACGAGATTCAAGTCACTCAATTTTTTAAAGCGTATACAGCTCCTGCCCACGCTCACTTTTCCCAAATCTTTTTTGTAGATCTCCGCAATGTACTTGCCATCGAGAACAGCGCACACATACAAACTCATGTATTGCTTTTGGCTTGCGAGCGCAACGATGGGCCATTCGATCTTCTCCTTCTTGTAGTTTTTGTAGGGGAAAGAACCGTAGCCGAGCATGTTACTTGCGAAGTGAGGCTTTAACTTGGGGGATACCTTCTGAATCATCGCATGCAGAAATTCCATCGGTTCTCGCCGCTCAGGGGGGAGAGATTGCAAATATTCTTTCACGGATTTCGCCTTCGTTGGCTTGAACATATTCACAGGAATCTCAGTGTATCACGAGAATAATTTGGTGGAGCTGAGGGGAACGATTGGGAACTTTTCCCTCTCAAATCTCCCGAATAAGTGGCGATAACGAGGGTCATTCTTTCGAAGAAGGCTGAGAACAGCTCTGATGATGACTAAGGCATTAAGGACATTGCACAAAAGAATTGCAAGCATTACCATCTCCCTCCTATGGGATTTGAATCAGAACCATATATCGAACCTCAGCCGCGACAGAGATGCAGGGGATCTGAAACTTTTGAGCCAACACCTCGCGCCTCAAGAATTCAAACAATGAGTAGAGATAGAGGTTCTGAAACAGTGAAGGTGTATGCCTCTCGTTCTAGTGCTCGGAGGAAAAGTGTAGTACCTGATGAACCTCGTCTCGTAGAAGAGGCACACGCTTCTTACATGCAAATACAGAGATTAATTACAGAGTTATCGGGGAAATACGGGATCGCCGTTCGGAGTGCACCGCAAGTTGCATCGGGAAGACAATCCAGTCCGCGTCCAAGTTTCTTTGAGTAGGAGGCATTTCTTCGGGAACATGTTGAGGGCATTCAATTCCCCGAGACGGTGAAATACCAAGATTATAATGGGGATCCTTCAAACGATGCCATCGTCATGAAGAACGAAACCGTATGCAAAGGGCAACAGAAGTATCTGCTGAATAGTGCCAAGCAGCTGGAACGGTTCCAAGCGTGGATGAAACTTCATGGTAAGAAGAGTGATTGGATAGCTCAGGAATTCATTGAAACACCCGGCTCAGCACCATGTTCGTTCAGGGTGCTCGTTGATTGCACGGGTCATATAGTTGCATCACAAATTTCTTATGGTCCGCCGAATCGCATGGGAGTGAAGAAAAACAAAGCCAATGACAGGGATGCAAGCGAAGATGCCGCGAAACTTCTTGAATATCCTGATAGCGATTTCTTCCTCGACGCAAGATCCATCGCATCGAATCATATGCTTGTGAGAGAGGACGACACGACAATTGGTGGCCGTATCACCCTTAACCCTCTCCCAATTTCACATCCCTATAGTCGAGTGGAGAAAGATATTCTCCGCGCACATGAGCTCGATACTGATTTGCCGATGCTGCCAGCAAAAGTTGCAGGAATTGCTTCAGGAGTCGGACGGGCACTGGGCCTGAAGGGGAAGAAAGTCCACGAACTAGTGCTTGGTGTAGATGTTATTCAGAGACGTGGCACAAATCAATTCTATGTGATCGAGGCTAACAGGCGTCCTTCGATGGTTCCGATTAGGGACTTACTTGGCAGCGCTGATTCTATAAAAGAAGTTGAGGCTTGGCGCTGGTTGATCAACGGAACCTTGCAACGTGTCACACAAATGCATAATCAGTAATTTTCTGAACACTAATACAGCCGCGTCCCGTCCTCATCGATCTTGATCACATCAGGATCATCGAGTGGTTCCTGTTCCTGAATCTGGTGAGTATCCCGTAGGCTATAGTGGTGATCTATGACGATGAAGCGGATGGACAACGACGTCGTTGCCCGCCTACGCAAACACGGTGCAAAACTCGTCGGCGAAATCGCGCAGTACGAGGATATCTACCGGCTCTGCTTCCTGCGTGGCCCTGAGGGCATCATCATCGGACTAGCCGAGGAGCTTTAGCGAAAATATACGACACACTCACGACCCTACACCAAAGGAACTCGTTCAGAATATCCTATATCTGTAACATTCTTAATTGAAACGCCGTTTTTGAAATTTCAATTCCCGAATGGTGGAGCTGAGGGGACTTAAACCCCTGGCCTCCGCAATGCGAATGCGGCGCTCTATCAGCTGAGCTACAGCCCCACAAAAGAGAAAAGGATCGATGGCTCTATCATCCGCCTTTGGCGGATACAGCCCACGCCATTTATGGTAACATAATTCATCCAAATTCCTGTGATTAACGCTCCATCACCTTCGGGGGAGGAAAGGGACTTGTCTTACAGACATGAGGAAACTGTTCCGCAAACAGAAAGCGAGGTGTCCATGCAACAAAAAATTGAAAGCTTCGAGCGAGCTATAGCAGATGGTGGTTCGCGATTTTTTCTTCCCCTTGTAGAAGGACTTCCGGATACTTCTCCCGAGCAAAGTCAGTTGAAGAAGGCACTGCGATTTCCCTTCGAATTAATCCAAGCGAATGCAGCCTATCCGCTCAAAAATTCCGTGGTAGCCGAACGCATTGCAAAGAGGCTGGGCGTTCCTGTGATTGCGCTGTATCTCTTGGAACAGGATCCACAGCGTTTCGGCTATGCCGAACTAGGGGCGGAATGGCAGCAGAAGGGCATTCCGATTGCCTTTTCGCAATTGAACAGAACAATGATGCTGCGTAGTGATATCAATTTTCAAAACAAAATCGATCTGCTATTCATGATCCACGAAGCATTTCATGTGCCACAAATTGAAGAAATGAGAAAGGCACTACGCTTTTGGATACAGTTCTACTCTGAGGGCTTGAAGGGCAATCCACCCAAACCGCGGGCAGTCATCAACCAGGAATTTCCTCCCTATGGAATGGAAATGGAGGCAGCAAACCTTATGATGGGTAATGCATTGCAACAAGCAGCGTTGCAGAAAAGATCTGTGGATCCAATGACTATTCTGCAAAGCCTTGACGCCCCTGCGAAAGATGTAGGCTGGGCTGAAATGATAGGACAATTCGCAGCGGCATATTATCCTGAAGGTTCCGTGGTGAAAGGAGTCTATCCGGAGCTCTTCAAAGAACTTATCAGAACGAGGAACCTTAAAGATGGTTTCGATGTTTTTGAACAGCAGGGCGATCAACTTATTCCCGTCAAGCGTAACCCTGTGAGCTGACGGATTGCTAAAGTACCCTTAATATAGTCCTCACCGGCTCCTCCTGTTTGAGAAGGAGACGATACGAAACAAACATGCCCCGTTTGATGAATGTCACGATTCCTGCCTCGTAGAGGAGATTGAGATGCTGCGAGGCAGAGGGAACACGGTTGTATGAGAATCGCTAAATGGCACTATTGGTATTTAGACATCCCTTCATGTAAAGAGTGATTTTGTTACCGCGAATCAGCTACACCTATGGGATCCAGTAATATTCAGTAAGTGCGACAAGGTACCATTTCCCATCGTTGTGTTTCTGAAAAATATGGAACGTTTTTTTCCAATCCAGATTCGAATTTTCCGTTGATCCTTGCCACGTATATTCCACGAAAGCGGAATCGGGGAAAGCCTTGTGAATGCCGTCTACGATAACGTCGGATTCCCGGCCTCCGCCGCGTTCAACATTCTGCGATGGATTGTATCGAACATCGTTGCCGGCAATATATCTGTCCAGCTCCCTAGTAGGCGTAAATATTAGAGTTTTGCCAGTGGCAGGATGAATTCCAATAGTGAAAGAATCAGTGGCCTTAAAGTTGCGTATCTGATCAGGCAAAAAAATTTCAGATGAAAATTCTGAAGCACGGTCTGGAATTGCCCAGCTATGGATAGTCAGACCGAGTGTAGGGTGAACAAGCAAAGCTAATTCCTCAAAATTTTTCTCATGGATTGCCGATGCGACTTCCTTCGCTCGCAAGAGGAATCCCTGATCAAGGGCTTCCGATAAAATCGGCGTAGCACTGCTCATAGCTTCATCAGATGCCGGAATGTCCTGAACTTTCCGTTGAGGCGCAGCATCGATAGTGAATGTTTCACCTTTATACGATTCTTGGAAAGATGAGTGTTCAGCGTCCAGCAATACTTCCAATTGTGAGATAAGAGCGGATGGCCTGTCTCCTGAATAAGAATCCAGTCCGTCGATTGACTCAGTAGGAACACCCGTCACTCCCTTCACTTCCTGTGCCTCGTAGCCTCCTAGAATGATTTTTTCGATTCGCACGCCGTTATCCTTCGTAATCTCCCAAAGAGTCGGTTCGTATGCCGTGAGTGCGAGTACGACTGGTTTACTCTTGTCTTTTACATGCACTTTCACGATACCCTGTTGATGATATTTGTTCGCATAATTCTTGAAGCAGTAGTCGGAATTCTTTTTCATAAATTCACTCATTTTCTCTGGTTCGCGGGTGTAATCGAATCCTAAATCTCTCTTGCATTGCTGAATCCACGTTAATTTTTCCATGCCTTCTGGAACACCTCCTTCGTAGATGCTCACCACGTGCAAAGCGAAAGGGGTTGATTCATCGGAAACCTTCTCCATCTTTTTGCTCGATACACACTCAGAATTGTCCTTCGCCGTTGGCAGAAGAGCCTCGCTGACTTGGTAAAATTTTTCATCGAGTAAGGCGCCATAGAGCATGCAGGATCCATCACGGCTATAGCGAATGCTTTCGGTATAAATCGCATGGAATGAGCTGAGTTCGTTACCATTAATAACGAGATATTCTAATGACTCTTCGGGCAGCGGCCTGAAGCCAACCACATACTGACCTGGATTAAATGGTTTTAGCATAGCTCTGAAGCCGACTTTCTTTTGTGGGGTAAAGAATATGTTATCAATTGCCGTATAATGTTTTCCTTCTTTCTCATTCACGACAACAAATCCAATCAAGCCTTCGTTAACGGAATAAGCGATGGTGTCTGCCTCCTCATCGTAAATGACGTTGGAAATAGGACACCAACTTCCAACATCATCTTGGAAAAAAACAGGATACTTCTTCCCCTTCTTTCCATGCACGTTTACGAAGCATTCAGCTGTCGCGCCCTTTCCGATGTACTCTATGTACTTTATATCATTCTCGTTGACTTGTTCTTTCTCAAATGGACAGTTTTCACGTACCGTCCCGCTTTGATCCTCTGATGCTTTTTGCTGAGAAATATCGCTTTGGAATACCTGCTCTCCACGATTGGTGAAGGCCTTGAGTTGTTTGCCATCTTCGGTGAAGGAGAGGTTACATACCCATTCAGCCTGAGAAATCTTTTTGCCGTTCACAAATACAAATTCATTTTCACCTCTCCTAAAAGAATATGCTACTTTTGGTTCAACGGGGCTGAATGCTACTTTGCCAAGTAGACTTGTGAATTTCCCGGTCATTTTTGGATATTTATTGTACGGGTATGTCTTATAAATCGTTGCAAGTTCTAGTGTCTGTATTTGATTCTCCGAAATTTTCCGAAATTCTGGTTTCTCATCTGTCTCCTGCGAATCATCTCTTATCTCCTCAGTTACTTGGTCAACTGTATCTGGAGCAGTTGGGGAAACTGTCTTCGTTACCTCATCAGTGGCAATCTGCACACAGGCAACAAGCAGCAATACTCCTGCCATAAGAGATGCAAACCAGATAATAAAACGCTTATTCATATTTGTAGTGGGATGTTAATAATATTATACATCACTTTTAGCTTGTCAGCAATTTTGCTAAAAATTCGAAATTCATCCCGACATCTCCACCATCACAACATCCTCATCACCCCCTTCACCGGCTCCTCCTGCTTCATGAGGAGACGATACGAAACAAACATACCCCGTTTGATGAATGTCACGATTCCTGCCTCGTAGAGGAGATTGAGATGCTGCGAGGCAGAGGGAACTCGGATCTTGAGCTCGCGTGCTATGGCACTCACTGTCGCAGAGTGGTTCTTCTTGAGGTAGCGGAGAATCGCAAGTCTCCTGGAGCTTGCGAGAGCGAATAATCGCTGCTCGAGCTTTTGATCTTCTGTCATACCTCCACTGTACCATTAGTAAGGTATTTGCGCAAATACCTTATAGTGAAATAGAGAACAGATCATATTGCTAATCTTCATCGCCAAATGGAGAATGTGGTTGCATGCGGCAACTCACAGGAATTCTTCAACGACTCCTCCTCATCTACTTCCTCTTAATGACGACGTACGCCTTCGCCTTCACGATGACGAAAGTAGAGTGGTTCCCCTTTATACCCTGGAAAGTTCTCCGCTACCACTACGGCATGATGGCTCCCTATCAGGGATATTCGACTACGAATGCCGATCTCCTCGCAGAAGGAAAGAAGAGCGACGATACATGGGAGGAGATTGATCTTGCTCCCTACTACCCGATGCATCGGGGCAGCGCGATCATGTATAGGAGGCTCCGGAGCTTCTACCCGGAGAGCAAAGAACTCCACCAAAAAAAATATGAGGAACTTGCAGCGCTCTTAAAAAAGCATGAGGGAGGGCGCGGGAGAGCGTACGAGGCAGTGCGGCTCACATGGATTGAGTGGCCAACCTCGATTGAGGGATTCACCGCAATGAAGAAAGAATCAGAGATGAAAAAATACTTCATTACCGAAGTTACGAAATGATTGTTGCACGCATCGATCACTGGCTCACGCGCTTAGGTCCCCCGCACCTCATCGCGATTCTCCGCATCCTCTTTGGCGCCTACATGCTGCTCTATTTTGGGGTTCACATTCCTTCCGTTGCAATCCTCTACTCCAATGCCGGACTCGCAATTCCCTACGATCTCTCACTCATGCTTCCGAACTTTCCCTTACTTCCTTACCTCCAATACTTCCTTACTCCTCCCTCCCCAGAGATCTCCTACCTCCTCTACGGCCTCATGCTCGCGAGTCTCCTCTCTCTCACGATCGGCTGCAGAACGAGAACAAGCGCGCTCGCTTCGTTCCTCTTCTACCTCTACTACAACTTTCTCTCGTTCCATAACTACTCTACTTCCTACAATCGCCTCTTCCTCTTCTTCCTCTTTCTCTTCATCTTCTCTGGAGCGGGGAAAACATTCTCTGTAGAAATGTGGAGGAAGTATGGATCCCCCCTCGCATGGGAACCCGTGAGCGTCTTGATCCAGCGGATCATTGCGATCCAGATCACGATGACTTACCTTGGAGTCGCGTGGCAGAAGACCTGGCTCCCCGCGTGGCAGGGGGGGGAGGTTTTGTACTACTCGTTCCAGGGCATGTGGGCGACTCCGCTCGCGTGGTTCACGGTGAGATTGCCGATCCCGATGTGGGTCTACGATGCGCTCGTGATTCTTGTAAAAGTTATGGAAGTCTCGTTCCCCATGGGGTTCTGGATCAAGAAGCTCCGGTGGTATGCATTTGCTCTCGGCATATTCTTCCATGTTTCCGTCACACTCTTCCTCGCTGCGATCTGGTGGTTCTATGCGATGATCGCATGCTACATTACGTTCTTCGATCCCGAGGAAGTCTATGAGAGAATGCGCATATGGATCCCAAAAATCCCGAGCTCACCATCGTCCTCCCCTGCTTAAACGAGGCGGAGACACTGGGAGCTTGCCTCACGGAGATTGAGGAAATGCTCAGGGTAGAAAGCATCGAGGCGGAAGTGATTGTCGCAGATAATGGGAGCACCGATCGATCGATAGAAATTGCACGGGAACATGGCGTTATCGTTATGAATGTAGGGGAGCGAGGCTACGGCAATGCGCTGCGCGGTGGCATCAGAGCGGCACGCGGAACCTATGTGATTCTCGGGGATGCAGATCAGAGCTACAATTTTCACGAGGTTCCGCTGCTCCTTACAAAATTACGAGCGGGAGATGATCTCGTGATGGGGAATCGCTTCTTAGGACGGATCGAAAAAGGCGCAATGCCCTGGAGCCACCGCAGAATCGGGAATCCCCTACTCTCCAAAATCACGAGATTCCTCTTCCATGTGCCGATACACGATGTGCACTGCGGACTCCGTGGGATCAGGCGTGCTGCCTACGAAACATTGAAGCTGAAGACCACTGGCATGGAGTTTGCGAGTGAGATGGTGGTCTCCGCAGCGCACCATAAGCTTACGATGAGCGAGGTACCAGTGACTCTCCGGCGAGATGGAAGGACAAGGCGACCGCACCTTCGCTCAATCCCCGATGGGTGGCGTCACCTCAAGTTCCTCATCGCCTTCCACCGGAATCAAGCGAAAATACGATGATGGAGCGGCTCTCTGCGGCCACCGTGAGATCATCGTGCGCTCGTAGCTTTTCTACGAGCTTCACTCGATCTCCTTTATGGAGCACCAGATACTGAGGAGAGAGGATACGACGCACATCCAAAAGCCACGTATCAGTATCGATATCGGCTTCTGTAGAGAGCTGAAGCGCTAAATGCTTCTGATCCCACTGCGAACGAATTTTTTTAAACCATGCGACAGAGAAGATGGGCGTATCGGAAGTCACTTTTGTCGTGAGCCTCGATATGAGTTCACGCACTTCCTGAGTATCGAGTGTGGGATCCACTCCACGTGCATAGAGGAGATCGGATCGTAAGAAGAGGTACACGGGAAAGTACTGCCAATCCACATCGAAAACTTTTGCGCCTTCCGGGATTTGGTTCACCGCCTCAAAATGCGTGAGAGCTCTTCCTCTATCACTCGTAACGACGCGCAAAATCATTGTGGTGCTGGTAACAAAGATGATGGTGCAGAGGAGATGGAGCAGAGTGAGCTTGAATCGTGTTTTTTTGCGTTTGAGGTAGGTGTGACTCTCCTCTTCTATACCGGGAGATGCGGTGAGGAGAGCGAGGAGTGTGAGAACGGCCATAGGCCAGAAGAGATCAATCGCCCGTGACCAGAGGAGGAAGACGCAGAAGAAGAAGATTGTGAGTGCGAGGAAGAGAGGGAGCTCCGGGCGACGCTCGAGTACTGCATGGAACTCTCCGCGGAGAGACGGGAGAAAGGAGAGAACGCTGAGCACTGCAAGGAGCAGGAACACACTCATATCCCCGAGTCCCATGCCGCTATACACCTCGTTCCCAAGATCGAGCTCTTTGGAAAACGGAATCACGAACAAGATATCGCGCATCCATGCGAGGTAGCCAAGGCTCTGTGGATGGAGGAGTATCCCAAGGATCACGCCAGAGAGTGCAGAGAGTGCGGTGAGCATTGCCTCACGAGGCATTTTTCTGACGATGAACCACGAGAGAGCACCAAGGAACGAGACTCCAAGCGGGAAGATGAAGAGGTGGGAGAAGAGCGTCGAGAAAGCGAGGAGGAATGTGAGGAGAAGGAATCGCTTCTCGAGAATGCTATAGAGCGTAAAGAGCATGAGCGCTGTGACAAGCACAAACGGTCGCCCAAGGAGCAGGCGGAAGGAGAACGTCTCGCACCCGAGGAAAAAGAGGAAGAGGATGAGTGCAGAAATAAGAGGAGAAGGCTTGTACCGACGAACGAAGAGGAGGACTGAAGCGAAAAGGAGGCAAAGGGAGACGAATGTCGCTGCTTTGAGTCCGAGGATCCGATCAGGAAAGAGCGTGAAGGGGAGGTACGAGAGATCCGCAAGGAACCAGGGATCAACGTGGTGCGTCGTAAAGTATCCTGAAAAGAGAAAGTTGCTCCAGGAAGTCTGTGTAATTCCGTGCACGCGTACTTCTTCCGCAAACACAAAATGACGGAGTGCATCATCGAGTGAGATTGGATTTTTGGTACCAAAGAGCACCAGAGCAAAAATGATGAGGATAATGAATGCACTCCAGAGTGCGGCGTGAGTATGGAGGTGGCGACGGAGGGAGAGAGGGGAAACCATCATGCAGAGGAATGCCGATTATGCTATACTAAGGAGCGTGGAGCGTGGAATGATTCTGTGCTCCTTCTCTCTTATACAAAGACACATATGATGGGATTACTGACGACGACGTTTTCTCCTCTGACCTACACCCTGATCGGCGTGGGCGTTGTGCTCTTCTTTGTACTCCGCGGGCTGTTCCGGGGAGTATTCCGTGAGCTCTTCAGCGTGCTGTCGCTCCTTGGTACCTACCCTCTGGCAACGCCCTTTGCGTGGATGGTGAAACCAGCCATTCCGCTCGATCGGTTCCCCTCGCTCTTCCATGAGCCACTACTCGCCGCAATTGGCGGCACCGTTGCGTACTTCTTCCTCTGCATACTCTTCTTCATCATTACGCGGTACTTTGAGTTGCACCGCAAATGGGAGGGGCGCATGAGGCTCATCGTCAGAGTTGGTGGAGCAGTCATCGGCGGGCTCTTTGGAGGATTGATCGTGCTCCTCATTGGCTGGTTTATCCTCACTGCAGGAACCGTGATCGAAAGTCTGCACCTCCCTGTGGCACATCGGCCAGCAGCAATTATTGCAGAGGAATCGGGTGAGGAAGTAGAACCCGAGCAGACGAAAGAATTCGGCATCGATTCGGAACACGTGGAAGGACTGGGAACTGAATCAGAGGAAGCAGTGGAGGAAGAGGGAGATGAATCAGTGGAGGAACCTCAGCAGGAGGGTGGTGGTGAAAAGGTATCGGAAGAAGAGGGGGTCTTTGTGAGTGAGTACGATTCTGCAGAACCCGTTCCCTTCTCTCTTCAGTTCATTACTGCACATGCCGATACACTCCGTGAATCCTCTATCGGTAAAATCGCGGAGAGCACAAACCCGGTAACCGAGTCCTATGGGACAGAGATCACAATCGCAAAAGAGATCCTCGAGAATCCAGAGAAAGCGAAGAAGCTCTTCGAGGAAGGCCCCATGGCAGAAATCATGCAGGAGCAGGCTGTGCAGGATGTCCTCAAGAATCCGGAGGTTCAGGAGCTCGCACAGGAGGGAGACATCATGGGTCTCCTGCAGCATCCCGCAATCGTCGAATTACTGAATGATCCCGTAATGAAGGCGGAACTCGAAAAAATTAATGCGGAAGATATTCAGAAGCTCCTTGAGGGGAGCACTACACCAGCTGCTGGTGATCAATGAAGAGCCGGATGTAGAGACGCTTCACCAGATCCGCTGCCGCCTCGATCAATTCTGCCATGAGTGATTGAATGCGTCGGATTTTTGCGTAGAGCTCGTTCAAGAGGTAGGCACTTCCTTTCTTCGTGGAACGCGCCATGCGCGCAGCACGCTTCTCGAGATCGCGTACTTCATGCTGCAGATGCTTCCTCAGCATCTGACGCATGATCTCGGTTGAGGGGAGAGCCTGGATCGCCTGATCGCGGAGAGATGTACCTCCAGAGGAGCCACCCATCGCACCTCCACCAACTCTGATACCGCCACCAAGATCCCTGGAACTTTCCTCTCCTACGATTTCCGAAATCTTCTCGAGATCGGCGAGCAAACCGAGGAGTGATTCGAGCTTTGGAGGTTGCTGGACAATGAACGATGCATTCGGGATCGACTCATGATGCGTCGATGCGCTCATTTCCCCCTTTCGCTCAGCGTTGTTTCCTATTGTTGCCACGTGAATATAATGCCAGTGTATGCGTTTTCTGTCAATTCTTTTTAGGTTTTAGGGGGATGTGAAGCGATAGACGAAAACCAAAGTACGTCGTACCATCACTCGCAAGCACGTGAAGCCATCCCCGTTTCTTTCCTTCCCCTCCACAATGACGCACCTTCGCTCCATTCAAGAGAACATGAGCCGCGCTGCTCTGTACGCTGGCACAGCCACGTACCTCCAGCTCCTGAGTTTCCAGGCCTTTGCCCAGGATCAGTTCGGAGCGGAAATCCCCGCAATCCCTGGAACCGCCAACGATCCTCAGGGCGTGCGACCAGCAATCGTTAATGTCATTAACTTCGTCCTTGGATTCCTCTCGCTCGTTGCCGTGATCTTCGTGATCGTAGGTGGCGTGCGCATTCTTACAGCAGGAGGCAACGAGGAGAACGTCACGAAAGGCCGCAAGACCATCGTCTACGCAATTATCGGTCTCATCGTCATCTTCTTCGCTCGCGTGATTGTTGGGTTCTTCACACAGGAGCTCACGAACGCAGTAGGTTGATTCTTCCTTTCCCTTTGTCCTTCCAATGCGATCCGGCAACGGGTCGCATTTTTGTTGTATGATTGTGATGAATGGATACTCTGCTCATAAGCGGCTCTGTTCTGCTCCTCTGCATCCTTGCGGCCTATTCAGCTCTCTCCATGTGCCATCACATGGCAGATCGTGCCCGCTCCCGGAACCTGGTGTTCCTGCAGATTCTCATGCCAAAAAAGGAGGGGAAGGAAGATAAAGAGAGGATGTCTGAGGAATTTAGCTCCGGGAAAACATTCAAAGATGTGGTCGGCGTGATGGATCACCTGTTCCAATCACTCTATGGAATGTACGACTCGCGGAAGGTGCACCGGTTCTTCTTCGGGCAGCCGTTTTTCTCCGTAGAGTATGCGGCACTCGAGGGCGAAATCCTCTTCTACGTGGTGATCCCCCGCTCCCTCCTCTCATTCGTGGAGAAGCAGATCACCTCCTTCTATCCCGATGCCGTGATCGATGAGGTGGAGGATTACAACATCTTCACCAAGGAATCTTCCACAGCCTCTGCGTACCTCTACGCTTCGCAGGCTTCGTTCAAGCCGATCAAAACGTACGAGGTGATGAAAACCGATCCCCTCAATGCCATCACGAACGCCTTCAGTAAGCTCCATGCAGATGAGGGCGCAGCCGTGCAGATCATGCTGCGGCCGATGAAATCCGGCTGGCACAAGAAGGCGAGGAAGGAAGCGCAGAAGCTTTTGAATCCAAAGAGCAGGCATATCTCGGGGTTGAATCCTCTGATCTGGCTCTCTGCCATGTACACCACGATGACACAGGGCACCGCGCTCTTTAAGCTGGAGAGCGGCGAGGAGCGATCGACCGGAGAGCGGGTTTCGCAGTTGACGGAGGAACTGAGCAAGACGATGGATATGAAGGCAAATTCTCCCGGCTACGCTGCGGTAGTACGCATTGTGACTTCCTCCGGGAACCAGCGGAAAGCACGTGAGCAGCTCGAGAACATCATCGGGGGATTCACACAGTTCTCGGATATTGCAGGTTCCTGCCTCTTCCGGAGCCGTCACCACCACCACCAAAAGCTCATCGTGAACTTTATCCGCCGGAGCCCCCGTCGCCCATTTCTGCTCTGGCTCCATCGCAAGCAGATGATCCTCTCCGCATTCGAAATCGCGGGACTCTTCCACTTCCCCAATATCACCTACAACAAGGTTCCCACGATTAAGTGGCAGAACTACAAGATTATCCCTGCGCCAAAGAACGTCCCAAAGACTCTTTCTGAGGCAGGAGGAGATGCGGTGAAGCTTGGCACCAACATCTACCGCGGAGAGAAGCATGATATCTATATGAAGTTCAAAGATCGCTTCCGCCACTTCTACATCATCGGACAAACCGGAACAGGAAAATCCACGATGATCATTAACCTGGCCATGCAGGACTTTCTGCAGGGGAATGGCTGTTGCGTGGTGGATCCGCACGGCTCGCTCGTGGAAGCACTCCTCCCCAGGATCCCGAGGGAACGTGCAGATGATGTGATCTACTTTAACCCCTCGGATACGGAGCGCCCGATGGGTCTCAACATGCTGGAGGGGAAGAGCGAAGAGGAACGTGATCTCATAGCACTCGATGCCATGAATATGATGGTGAAAATGTTCGGAGAGGAGATCTTCGGCCCCCGCATCCAGGATTACTTCCGGAACGGCTGCCTGACGCTCATGGCAGATGAGGAAGAAGGGGGCGCAATCACGGATCTCGTGCGCCTCTTCACGGATGACGAGTGGCAGCGCTACAAGACGACAAAAGTGCGGAACCCGATCGTGAAGTCCTTCTGGGAGAAGCAGATGGCAGCCACCGGCCAGCGCGAAAAACAGGAGATGATCCCCTACTTTGCGGCGAAGTTCGGCCAATTTACAACGAACACCCTCATCCGCAATATCGTGGGGCAGGTGAAATCTGCATTCGACTTTAGCGATGTAATGGCGAAGAAAAAAATCCTCCTGATGAACCTGAGTAAGGGTCTCATCGGTGATATCAACTCGCAGCTCCTCGGTATGATGGTCGTAAATAAGGTGCAGGTTGCCGCCATGCGCCGTCAGCAGATGCGCGATGAAGATCGTATTCCCTTCTTCCTCTACATCGATGAATTCCAGAACTACGTCACAGAATCCCTCGAATCCATCCTCTCCGAGGCGAGGAAGTACAAGCTCGGTCTCTGCATGGCGCACCAGTACCTGGATCAGCTGGAGAAGGAGAACAAATTGAGCTCGAGCGTGAACTTGAAAGGTGCGGTGTTCGGGAACGTGGGAACGATGATGTTCTACAAGATCGGCGCACAGGATGCTGAGTTCTGCGCTAAAGAAATGGCACCCGCGTTCAGCGAGTCGGATCTCGTAAATATTGATAAGTACAAAGCGGTAATGAAGCTCTCCGTGGATACGCAGCCCTCGGCACCATTCTCGATCATTCCAGAAAACCCCTATGCGGTAAAAGGCGATGATGCTGCAGCAGAAGCCTACAAACAGCTCTCGCGCCTCACCTACGGACGCGATAAAAAGTTCGTAAGTCGCGAGATTGAGCGCCGAATCGGGGCTTCGATGATCTCCCCGGCTCCCGGCGCGGCAGGCGCGATGCCTCCATCGTTGATGTAGAGACGCGCCAACACACGTGGGAGATAGTGGCTCCACTCTAAGAGCTTTCCATGACGAACGCTGCGGCGCGTCTCATGCTGCAATGACGATACGGAGACGCGCCGTTTTGGTAAGCATGGAAAACACTGAGCTGTAGCTCATCAATGATCCAGTCGTGTTGGCGCGTCTCTACAACCCCAAAGACCAATGTATGCGACAAGCATCGCAAGACTGAATGATCCCACTTTGAGGAAGAGGAGAATGCCAAGGTGGAAGAAAATTCCTGCGATGATGAGTACTCGCTTCAGCTCTTTGTGGTATTTGAAGTTTGGGATGAGGAGAAAAATCCAGAGGAGCTCAAAAATCATCGTGAGGTAACAAAAGAGTGGGGAGAGAGCACGGATGAGTTCTTTGGGAAGAGAGAATCTCGCAAAATCCGGATTGAGGAAGGTGATCGTAATTGCGGTTCCATCGAGCCAGCTCGTTCCAAGGAGCTTCCACCAGAGGGAGGAGAGGTAGATGAGGATGATCTGCCAAAGAAGCAGGCGGTAGGGCCAAATCGGTATTGTCTTTGAGGGAGAAGTCCCCTCAAGGAGAGAAGTCACCATCAGCAAAAACCCGATGTTATACAGGAGCACATCCCCTCCTCCCATCAGGATGGGATTCCTATGGTGGAAGGAGTGGAGGAGGAGCATGCAGAGAATGAGCGCTCCACGGGTTCGAATACCGAGGAGAACGGCAAAAAGTGAGAGGAGGAGAACGATGTAGAGGGCAAAGACAAGCTGAGGATCTGTAATGAAGTGGAGGAGAGAGAATCGTGGAAAAAGGGCGAGTGAAAAAATATCTGGAGTGATGAGGAGGAAGCTCTCCTTGGAATAGAACCATGCAACATCTGGCCACTGCGAGAGGAATGTCCCGAGGGTGAGCGCTGCCCACGCAATCCGCATCCACTGGAACGATTTCGCAGGAATGCGTTCAAATAAAAATCGATCAATGGCAGGAGGGATGATCATGATTCAGGTAGAGCGCAGGAAACAGAAACATCCGCGAACTCCCGAGATTCCATGGGATCAAGAACCTGCGTGACGCGCTTTTGAAGATGGAGAAGTGTTCCCGGGGGGAAATCCCACCGCGTGCAGAGGGAATGCAAAAATGCCCTCCGTGCTTCCACGTACTTTTCTCCATCGCGGGAGAGAAATCGAAAAAATTTGAAGGTGTTTGTGCGGCTATACCATGGAATGCTATGGGGAGTGATCGCACGCGATTCCAATGTTCCAGAGGGCGTTAGACTCTCCACGGTAAAGAGGATGCTTTCCTTAAAAGGATCAGGTGCAAATAAGTTCCAGTTCTGCCATTGCGCCGTGGCATTGATGTACATGTTTGTCATCGGCTGAAAGAAGAACCGTACTCCCCGTGTGAGCGGATTCTCTACATCCGAAGGAATACTCTCCACGCCGATCGAGAACGCATGGAGCGCAAAGAAGAGGAGAACGATCCAGTGCTTTAGGGTGCTTCCCATGGCTATAGAGTGCAGGAGAACCCGGATTCCCTGAAGCACTCGCCTAGCTCAAGTCCTAGCCCAAACCCCCAATCTCTGCTATAATTAAATGAATATCTCGAACCAAAATTCATGGCTGAAACACCAAAAAAGAAACCACAATCCGGCCCGCCCCCCGTAGCGCGAAGCGCAAAGGGGGGGATCCTCGATGCTCTGCTTGGCACAAGTGGAGGAAGCGGCAAAGCTGCATCTCCAAAGAGCGGCGGATTCCTGGATCTCCTGCTTGGAGCGCACCCCACAAAAAAGGCAACACCCAAGAAAGGAGATGCTGATGATGGCATTACCGACGAAGAGGTGAAGACGGTGGAAAAGCTCTACGAAGAGGGCATTCAGAAAGCACTTGATATCATCGCGCCATCGGCACTCGAAATCGGCGTACGGAAGATTGAGCTCGGTGATGGCACCATCGCACGAACGTTCTTTGCCTATAACTGGCCAAGCCAGATCCACCCGAATTGGCTGGCACCGATTGTGAACTACGAGGCAGCGATGGATATTGCAGAATTCATCTACCCAGCACCAAGTGCCGCCGTGATGAAGATGCTCAAGCGCAAAGTCACAGAGATGCGCTCCTCGCTCACCATGCGTCGCGAGAAAGGGCTCTCGCGTGATCCACAGCTCGAAGCCGCACTCCAGGATGCAGAAGAGCTCCGCGATCTTCTGGCGCGTGGATTTGAGAAGCTGTTTGAATTTGGCCTCTACATCACGGTTTATGCAGATACCGAGGAGAAGATGAAGAAGATCCAGGCGGATCTGGAATCGATTCTCGGCGGAAAACTGGTGCTCATGAAAGCCGCGGACTTCCAGATGGAGCACGCGTGGAACTCGACGCTCCCCTTGGCCCTGGATGAGCTCGAAATTAGTAGAAATATGAATACCGCACCGCTCGCGACGAGCTTCCCCTTCAGTAGCTCCGACTTAACGAGCGATCAGGGCATCCTCTACGGCATTAATAGGCACAACGAATCTCTGGTGATCTTCGATCGCTTTAAGCTCCCGAATGCCAACTCTACGGTCTTTGCAACCTCCGGCGCGGGAAAATCGTACTGTGTGAAGCTGGAAGTCATTCGGTACCTGATGATGGATACCGCTGTCTACATCATTGATCCCGAGAACGAATACACCGAGCTCGCGCATGTGATGGGAGGCACCGCAGTGCCGCTCTCGATCCAGAGTAATTACCAAATCAATCCTTTTGATCTCCCGAAAGCAGTGAAGGCGGATGATGAGGATTCAAAGCCAGGTGAGCTTTTGCGGAGCGCTGTGATTAATCTCCATGGACTTCTGAAGCTCATGATCGGGAAAACGAGCTCCGAGCAGGAGGCAACCCTCGATAAGGCAATCCTCGATACCTATGCGCTCAAAGGGATCACGCTCGATACAGAGGATCCCTCGGCCAAAGAACCCCCCACCCTCCATAACCTGGTGGATGTACTGATGACAACCGAGGGTGGCGAGCAAATGGCAAAGATTTTGCAGAAGTTCACCGAGGGGAGCTTTGCAGGGCTCTTCAATAAGCAAACCAATATCGATGTGAACGCCGATCTCATGGTATTCCAGACACGTGATCTTGAGGAATCACTCCGCCCCATGGCGATCTACATCGTTTTGAACTTCCTGTGGAACAAGGTACGGAGTTCCCTCCGAAAACGCATCATCGTCATGGATGAGGCATGGAACATCATGCAGTACGAGGATTCTGCACGGTTCCTCTACGGGCTCATTAAGCGCGCCAGAAAATACTACCTTGGGATAACGACAATCACACAGGACGTGGAGGACTTCATGAATTCTCCTTATGGGAAACCAATTGTCACAAACGCCGCAATGCAGATTCTTCTTAAGCAGGCGCCTTCCGCAGTCGATGCACTGCAGAAAGCATTCAATCTCACAGAGGGCGAAAAGTTCCTACTCCTCAATGCAGGAGTCGGCCAGGGCGTGTTCTTTGCTGGCCGCAAGCACGTTGCGATTCAAATTGTGGCAAGCCCCAAAGAACATGAGATTGTGACCACGAATCCAGAGGAACTTTCGCGGAGGAAAGCGCAGGTGAAAGCAGAGAAGGCGCAGGATATGGAGAGAGATGCGGCTGCGAAGCTGAAAGCCGAAGGGCAACCCAAAAAGGAGTCCCCAAAAAAAGAATCCTCTGATCTCTTCGCGGCACCTCCACCACAGGAAAAGGAAGAGGAAACGAAGAAAGAGGATTAGAGAGCATTACTCCCTTCCTCCACGATCTCATCTCCCATCACTTCTTCCGCTCGAAGGATGAGTCTCTTTAACGTTGTTCCCACCGGGACGCACGTCATTAATGTACTCATGCGCTTCTCATTTGGTTGTGCGAGGACCGAGACATCGCGTGGAGAAACTTCGAACTTCTCGGTAATACGATAGCGGTAGAGCTCGCCCTGGTAGAAGACGGAGTACTCATCACCAACTTCGAGCGAAGGGAGGAGCGCAAACACTGCGTTGTATTTGCTCTCGACCCAGGGGTAGTTACTGCTATGGCCCGTGAGGAAGAGGTTCCCGATCTCGCCAGGACTCGCAGTACCCGGGTAATGTACAACGCCATACCGCAATGCATTCTGGATATCCTCATCGAACATATCAAAATCTCCTCTACGGAGTGCGTGATCTGGGACCTCCACAATCGGGACGTTCTTCCCGATTTTTGGGATCACAATGCGGTTATCGGGGGGTGCGACCTTGGGGATCATCGAGAGGAGACTGAGATCATTCCCGGCTCTCGGGAGTGAGTTTGGTGCAGGGAGGAGCTTCTCTCTGAGGAAAGGATTCGAGACAGTAGTGAGGAGTGCACTATCGCGCTTGTAACTCTCCGGGAAGAGGGAAGCGCGGATCATCTGCCTGTAACTCCCAAAGTTGAGCGAGAGGAAGAGGAGAAGGAATACCGTTGTGAATGTTCCAACAAATCGGAATGATTCAGAGGCAAAGCGCATACGAGAATTGCCCTTATGGAATTTCTGAAAGAAGAGAACTGATCGTGGAGAACCGTGATGCTCCACTTCTTGAGGAATTTCTCGGAGCTCCTTTGGAATCTCCCTGAATTCAAGTTCAGAAGAAATATCACTCTCAAGAACTTCTTCTACAATTTCCTCTTCGCACCCCTCACGATACGTGAGAACAATGTTTCCCTCTCCGTCATACTGAACGATGTAGGGTGTGTTTTTTGGCACTTTTTATGGGAATTTGAATACGAGGATTTCCTCTTATTATAGCAGAAAAAGACCGTTTTTCACAGGAATCTTCTTCTTCGGATTTCCGTTTAGGAATAGTCTTTTAGAACTGCAGTGGAACTGCAGTACAGGTACCCCCGCGTCGCACTGAGCTTAGGCTCTCTGTGGCGCGGGATTTTTAGACGTGCGCGGGAACAATATATCGAGCAATATTTTTCTCCATGCGCTTCGTCACATCTCCCTCTTCCACTTCAAACTTCTTCCCCGTCATACGTTCATAGAGATCAATGTATCGAGTGGCGAGCATCACTCTCGCCTCATCCGTGACTGTGGGCTTCAGTTTTCCATACTCAAAGCCTTGCTCGCGGAGCCACAACCGAAAGAATTCTTTATCCAGACTCTCTGGCTCCTCACCCTTCGCGAATCTCTCTTCATAGGTCTTTGCAATCCAGTAGCGTGAAGAATCGGGAGTGTGGACCTCATCTCCTACTCGTAAGACCCCGTCTTTGTCATAACCCATCTCGTACTTGGTATCGACGAGGATGAGGCCGCGCTCCAGAGCCACTTTCTGCCCCTTACGGAAGAGGGCAAAGGCATGCTTTTTCAGCTCTTCAATTTCCTCTGGAGTCGTCACACCCATCGCAATCAGTTCCTCGGGACTCGCCGAGACATCGTGTCCGGTTTCTGGCTTTGTGGAAGGCGTAAAGATGATCTCATCAAACTTTTGGTTCTTCACCATGCCCTCTGGGAGTGGATTCCCACAGAAGTTCCGAACACCGTTCTTATAGTTCACCCATGCAGAGGTAGAGGTGGATCCCGTGAGGTACGCTCGAACCACAACTTCTACCTTCACCATCGTGAGCTTCTTTGCGATTGTGACATTTGGATCCGGGACTTCGATTACGTGCGTTGGCATCACATCCTTGATCTGATCAAACCACCACGCACTCATTTGGTTTAAGGCCTGCCCTTTGAGCGGAATGGTGCACCAATCCTCATCGAATGCGGATTGTCGATCGGTGGAGATCAGGATCACCCGATCCCCTTCTGTATAGACATCGCGTACTTTGCCCTGGTAGCGTGCCCCAAGACCCGGGAAGTTCGTCTTTTGAATCGTGTTCGTAAGGAAAGGCTGGATGCGTGAGGGATCAATCATGCTAGAATATTATCACAATGCGCATAGTAATCTTCCTCGCCTCGGAATCCGATAAAGAATACGGCGATAAAATTGAGGAAGTCCTTAAAGAATTCGGGGTTCCTTCGGAAACAATCATTGCCTCAGCCCATAAAGTGCCGGAGAAGGTCTACGCAAAGATTGAGGAATTGAACGCAAGCAAAGAACCAACAGTAATTATCACCTGCGTTGGCATGAGTAACGGCATAGGAGGGGTTCTGGCAGGTTCTGCGGTTCACCCCGTGATCGTGTGTCCGATCTTTAAGGATCAATCGGATTACCTCGTCAATATCCATTCCTCACTCCAGATGCCAAGCGATGTCCCTGCGATGACGGTCTTAAATCCGAAGAACGCCGCTCTTGCGGCGGTGAGGATTCTCGCGGAAACGGATGAGGAACTGAGGAAGAAAATGGTGGAGAGGATTGAGAGGGTGAAGGCGAAGTATAAGTGAAAAGTAAGGAGGTAAGGAGGTAAGGGAGTAAGGAGGTAGAGAGTTATTTCGAATTACTTCCTTACTTCAATACTTCCTTACCTTCGTCATCTATTCTCATAGCATTTCTTTCTCATCTATACTTCGCACATGCCCTTCTGGCAGAACCTCGATCTCCTTCCTTCTTCGGTTCGCGAGAGCGCCCGGGAAAAGCCCAAGCGATCACCCAAAGAATACGCAGAGGGTCGTGAGCGCTTTCAGGAACAATTAAAGGAAGCAACGGAGAAAACAAAATTGAACGAAGCTTCAGCTGAAGTCCTCCTTTACATCGAACTCAACGAAGAGGAACTCAAGGAGAGAATGCAGAAGGAGAATTTGCAGGATCTTACACAGGAGTTTAGGAGTTACGATGCAAGGCAATGGGGGCAGCTTCAGCATACGTTTGGCACAGGGCAATTTGATCTCGCAGTGGAACAAACACACGAAGGTCATCCAAAAATTTCGATGACGATTGATCTCCCCGAGGGGAACGTACAGGAGAAGTTGCAACTCAATCAGAGTTTGCAGGAGGCGTTGATTGCGCGCGCAACGGGTCAGCAATAATAATCTCATCATCCGGCGCCGCCTTGTTCCGCTTCTCAATTTTGCATTTCGTACATTTATGAATGATGACAAACCCTTTCTTCCCGTTCTGATCGAGGCTGATCGGCTCCATCATTCCATGGCAGCTTGCGGCTCTATCGCCGGGCTCATGATCGACATGCTTGCTCCAGAGACACTTGGGGCAGTGGCTGCGGCAGGTCCCGTGTGGAAGGGGCAGAACTGTATGATTACAATTGCCGCAGATAAACGGCTCTTGACGTGCTATGAACATGCTC
>Ga0209542_10006829_pt1 | contig 22036 bp, 23 predicted proteins | sample RifCSPhighO2_01_FD_184028 | JGI IMG/M metagenome (GOLD analysis project Ga0209542, IMG submission 184028) | Soil microbial communities from Rifle, Colorado - Rifle CSP2_plank highO2_0.1 (SPAdes) (version 2) | ecosystem: Environmental > Terrestrial > Deep subsurface > Rock core/Sediment ... | reverse complement strand
CTCCGGTCACAATCAACCCCACAAGCAAACCTCCAAGGGCCTTTGGCCCAAGAGCGAGGCCAACCACTATCGGCACAAGTACGGGCAGGAGAGCGGGCAGAATCATTTCTTTAATAGCAGATTTGGTAGCAATATCCACGGCTCTTTTGTAATCGGGCTTACCTGTACCTGCCATGAGCCCCGGGATTTCGCGGAACTGACGACGTACCTCCTCCACAATGGCACCGGCGGCTTTACCTACCGAGCCCATGGCGAGAGAACTAAAGAGGTAAGAGATGATGCCACCGATGAACAAGCCGATGATAACTTTAACTGAACCAAGGTCCATCGAGGTGGAACTACCGAGCTTAGCGAGCTCCGCTGTGTATGCGCTGAAGAGTACCAGCGCGGCCATGCCGGCTGAAGCGATGGCGTAACCCTTGGTCACTGCCTTGGTCGTGTTCCCCACAGCATCGAGTGGGTCGGTAATAGCGCGAACAGCATCAGGCAGGCCAGCGTACTCGGCGATACCGCCAGCGTTGTCGGTGATGGGACCGAAGGCATCAATCGAAACTATGATGGCCGTGAGACTAAGCATGCTCATAACGGCCAAGGCAATGCCATAAAGACCAGCGAAGTAGAAGGAGAGGGCAATGCCCGCCACAATGATAATGACCGGTGCAACCGTAGCCTGTTGCGAGACGGAGAGACCGGTGATGATGTTTGTGCCGTGGCCCGTGGTCGAGGCTTGGGCGATTGATTGCACGGGCGAGTACTTTTTAGAAGTGTAGTAGTCGGTGATGACGAAGATGAGCGCGGTTACGCCGATACCAACACATAGTGACCAGAAGACAGCGAGACCACTTAGCGTCGCAAATGTCACAATCGGGTTAACAACAATAAAGTAGAAGAAGCCCATAACAGCGAGGATGGCCGTGAGGATGAGGCCCTTGTACAAGGCCCACATTATGGAGCCACCGTAGAGCTTAACAAACCACGAGCCGATAATTGAGGCGAAGGAGGCAAGTGCGCCGATAAATAGTGGTAGCAAAACTATTTCGGATTGACCTGGGAAGAGGAGTGAGCCAAGGAGCATCACGGCGATGGCCGAAACCACATATGTTTCGAAGATGTCGGCGGCCATACCCTTGGTGTCGCCTACGTTGTCGCCCACAAGGTCGGCGATAACAGCTGGATTACGAGGATCGTCCTCGGGGATACCACTCTCTACTTTGCCCACAAGATCAGCGCCCACATCGGCCGCCTTGGTGAAGATGCCACCCCCGAGTCGCGCGAACACTGAAACGAGTGAGCCACCGAAGCCAAGGCCGATGAAAGAGGCGAGGTTGCCGTTTGTGAGGTAGTAAAAAGTTGCAAGTGAAAGGAGTGCCAAGCCACCAACCATAAAGCCGGTGACCGAACCTCCGCGGAATGCCAGGCCGAAGGCATCACTCAAGCCTTTGTCATGATTGCCAGCACCTGCGCGAGCCACTTCAGCGATGCGCACGTTTGATTTGGTTGCCACGTACATACCAATATAACCGGCGATAAGTGAGGCCACTGCACCCACCACAAAGCCGCTGGCCACACCTGCGCCTAGGAACTTCCAAAGTATCAAAGCAAGCACTACACCCACCATGGCGATGGCCGAGCCTTCACGCTTCATATAGGCGTTGGCCCCGTCCTCGATGGCTTTTGCAATCTCCTGCATCTTGGCGTTGCCGGTGGGTTTGCGCGTGATTGACCACATTATGTAGAGCCCGTAAGCGATTGAAACAAGTGAAGCGATGAAAGCAAATTTAAGCATAAGTGTGATTATTGGTTAATGATTGGATAGTTTAAGCTACTGGCGGTTCGGGCGCAACTGCTTCTTTGTCGATATCTTCGGAGTGATTTTTGCCATCGTTTTCTCCGCTTGAGATGCCCTCTTCGAGTTCGGCTTCGCGGCGCTCACGCTCTGGGGTTATTACGTCGAGTTTCCAACCGGTGAGACGCGCGGCTAGGCGCACGTTTTGGCCACCTTTACCGATTACGAGTGAGAGTTGGTCGGGCGCCACAGAGATTTTGGCCTCCTTAACATCCTCATCAAGCTCGATAGAGATAATCTTGCCGGGCGAGAGAGCGTTGGCGATGAAGTTCTCGGGCAAGTCAGAATATTCAATCACATCTATCTTCTCGCCACCGAGTTCAGAGATTACAGTAGAAACCCGTACGCCCCGTTGGCCGACGCAAGAACCCACGGCATCGATGTTGTTGTCGTGGGAGAGTACGGCAATCTTAACGCGGCTGCCCGGCTCCCTAGCGATGGCCCTGATTTCTACAATGCCACTTGCCATCTCGGGCACTTCAATCTCAAATAGCTTACGTACGAAATCTTGGTGGGCGCGTGAGAGGCGCACGGCGATACCACGCGGGGTTTCCTCTACGGCGGCGAGGTAACACTTGATGCGCTCGCCTTGGCGATAATGCTCGCCAGGGATCTGCTCGTCGCGGTAAAGCACGCCGGTGGTGCGGCCAAGGTCCACATACACGTTGCCGCGTTCTTGACGTTGCACAGAGCCGTGCACAATCTCGCCCACACGCTTGCCGTACTCATCGAGGACAGAGTACTTCTCGGCTTCGCGAATCTTTTGAATAATAGTTTGTTTGGCGGTTTGGGCGGCGATGCGGCCGAAGTCGTCTTTGACCTCGAGAGGGAAGATGAGTTCATCGCCCACCTCGGCATCCTTCTTAATGCGTTTGGCATCTTCAATCATTATGTGGCGCTCTTCGTTCCACTTTTCTTTTTTAGGTTGGCCGTTTTCGTCGAGATCACCAGCTTTGTACTCGTAATCGCTTGCCACGCGAAGCTCGACTTCCTCGTCGAGCGAAGTGGGGTCATCCTCGCGCAACATGCTTTTATCGACCACAATCTTAACTTGCGAGAATTCAGCCTTGCCAGAATCTTGGTCGAATGTGGCGCGGATAATCTGATTCTTCTTACCATAATCCTTGCGGTATGCGGCGGCCAGGGCCATCTCAATGGCTTCAATCACCTTCTCTTTGGGTATGCCTCGCTCTTGCTCAAGTTGCTCAAGAGCCGACTTCATTACTTTTAGATCAATCATATTATTAGATGTTAGTTGTTAGATAATAGGTATTAGTAAAAACTTGGTAAAAAAATAGCCCGCCGCTCGGCGCGCTAAACTCACAGACACAGGCAGTATACACCCTTTGTTTTTGATGTCAAGTGGTGGTATGATTTTTATATGGATATGGATGAGTGCAAACTTAATGAACTAGCCAAACAGCATGGCATTCGCCTTATTGTGCTTTATGGTTCGCAGGCGATTGGCGGGGCAACTGCTGAAAGCGATTTTGACGTTGCTGTATATTTAGAATCGGCCAAGGTAAATAAGTTTTATTTCGATGGCTACTTAGACTTGCTTCCAGAACTTGCGGATGCGCTAGGAGCTAAGGGGCAAAAGATCGATCTGGTCTTGCTCAACTCTGTTAACATTCTTTTGCGCTACGAGATTACCTCCAAAGGCCAACTTTTGTTTGGCGACCTAGATCAGTTCGCTCAATATCAAGCTTTCGCCTTTCGAGATTATATCGATGCAAAACCCCTCTTTGATCTTGAGGGCGAGCTTATCCATAAGCGCCAGACTTTGATAGCCTAACTTTATGCTTAGCCCCGATATTGTTAAACGCAAGCTCTCGCTTATCCAAGACGATTTGGTAAATCTTGGAGCACTTGGTGAACATACAATAAGCGAAGTTGCCAGTGACCCAGTTAAGCAGGCGGCCCTGGAGCGTTTCCTTGAGCGTGTTATTAATCGTGCGGTTGACGTGAATCAGCATCTCATCAAAGAGCTTGCTACGAGTCACACTTCTCCGCCCAAAGATTATCGTGAGACGTTTATGCGACTGTCCGAGCTCGGACTATATCCCAAAGATTTTGCCGAGGAGATTTGCAAGAGTATCGGCACCCGTAACGCACTTACGCACGAGTACGACAACGTAAACAATGAGCTCATATACAATTCGGTGGATGATTGTCTGCGTGACTACAAAAAGTACATAGACTACGTCCTTGATTTCTTAGCAAGATAAAAGTCAATGGGGTAAATTGTTAAGCCCCCGCCCCGGACGAAGTCGGAGCGAGGGCAAAGCGGGAATCCGTCCCACGCAGGTTAGGGCATCTGAGTTGACGGCTTGAGATCGGACAGCCGCCTGCTTTTCTGGAGAGGTTTGGTGAAACCCCCGCACGACTGCATTCTCAGTCCTCCCCCGGTCATTTGTTCCAGGGTGGCATTGAGCATTTGCTCGAACTCCTTGAGACAGGCCTCGATGGTGTCGTCGCACTTCATGGAGATCTCGCTGGGACTGAATGTTGTACCTGGCATGTAGTGCTCAAGGTCGCTGGCCTCAAACAGACCGACCTTAATCCGCTCTCCGTACGACCTCATCACGAACCCCTTGGGCTCAAACTCTATTTTGAGCGTGTCCCCTTTTGCGTCGAGGGAGTCCTTGTAAGCCACCCAGGTGGTGGCTGTGTGCATGTGTTCGTACTCACCTTCTTTCTCTTTGCCGGTACACACGAAGAAGTGTCCCCAGGCAATCTTTTCCCCAGGTTCGAGGTCGGCCTGTTTGAGCTGGGCGGTGATGAGGGTTGTGTTTGTTGGACATCCTGCCTCCCTTTTCATCACCTCGTCGATGACGGAAAGGTCGACCCCCAGGGACCACTCGGCCTTGGCGGCCGGGGTGAAAGCGGCGAACACGAAGAGCACGGCCAGGACGGCGAGGATGGCGGGTTTCATTTTCAGTTCCTCCAGCGCGTTATTTTTGGGTGCGCTATTTCCAACAGGTAGGATATCATATAAAGTTATAAAAGTCAAGCGGCGTGGGGTTCTCCACACGGGGGAGGTTGCTTGGGTGGCCAAAGGCTATACAATATATATATGAGCGATGGGGACATTCAAATGGAGGGGCGGTCAGAGGCACACAAGCCACGGTGGGCTATCATCATTGTACTGATTGCTATCGTGCTCTTGGTTGCTCTCTTTTGGAGTGGAGCCAAGACTCCCGAGTCGGCATACACAAAGGCGGCCAATGCGCCGGCCGAGAATCCGGGTTTGACCGGGGTGAGTGATGAGGACCGTGCAGCATTTGAGGCGGCACGTAGCGCGCCCGCACCCAAGGCGCAATGATAGAATGTGCAACCTGCCTGCCGGCAGGCAGGTTTGCAATTTGAAAACAATTTAAAAATTTTTAAATCAAAATAATATGAAAAATAACGAATGGGGCGGGATTGCTAAAGGCATAATTTTGGGAGTGATACTTGTGGCGGGAGTTACAGCTTTGGCCGCTTGGAACGAACCTAGTCAGAATCCGACTGGTGGCAACCCAGAGCCTCCTATTAATGTCAGTGACACAGGCCAGACTAAGGGTGGCAACTTGGTGGTGAACAATAGCAACAAATATGAGAATGGTTTACTCGTGCGCTTTGGCAATCTCCTTGTTGGTACCACCGAAGCTCCGGCCGGTTTGAAGCTTAATGTAGGCTCTGGAGTCGGAGCGACTAAATATTGTGATTCAACCGGTGCGAACTGCTTCACTGCGGCAAATCTTTGCGCCAAGGTTCCAGACCTTTGCCAGTAGCAAAATCCAAAATCAAGCGCTAGACATGCTTGGGCGTGCTATAATTTAAGTAGCATGCGACTAGACGAAGACAAACTTAAAGAGCTAATCATTGACTCGGGCCTTGCTACTACGTCAGAGATTGGCGAACTTGTAGAAATTGCGACAAAGAACAAAAGTTCGCTGGTAGACGCTATTGTCTCGGCTGGCAAAATCCCTGAGGATGAGCTTATTCGTCTCCAGGCTTACGTCTTGGGTGTGCCGTTCGTAGACCTTAAGAAGGAGAAGATAGATTTCGCCGTTCTTTCCCTCATCCCTGAACCTATTGCTCGCACTCACAACATAGTCGCCTTTAAAAAGACAGACAAAGAACTCGAGGTGGCTATGGCCAACCCTAACGATTTGGAGGCCATAGATTTTATAAAGAAGAAGGTCAGTTTGAGAATCTTGCCTCGTCTGACCGACCGCGAGAGCATCAAGCAGGTGCTCCTTCAATATCAGAAGAGTCTCAAGGCCGAGTTCGGAGATATCATCGCGGGAGAGATGGCTCCACTTAAGGCCATCCAAGATAAGTTGGGTGGTGACGAGGCACCTGAAGATCTCGAGAAGCTCGCCAGCGACCTCCCCGTGGTGCGCATTGTCGATACTCTGCTTAACCACGCTATCTTGCAACAAGCGTCCGATATCCACATAGAGCCACTTGAGAACGAACTCCTAATCCGTTATCGCATAGACGGCATTTTGCATGATGCTATGGTCTTGCCCAAGAATGCCGCCCCGGGCATTGTGGCCCGTATTAAAGTGCTCTCCAACTTGCGCTTGGACGAGAAGCGTTTACCCCAGGACGGTCGTTTTAAGATTGATCAGGCGGGGCAGAAGGTCTCCTTCCGTGTGTCCACTTTACCTACCTACTTTGGCGAGAAGACGGTTATGCGTCTTTTGCCCGAGACTGCCCGCGGCTTCACTCTCGAGGCCCTTGGTTTTTTCGGCGAAGGTTTGGAGCAGTTCCACAAAGCGATTAGAAAGACTACAGGTATGATACTTGTAACCGGTCCGACTGGTTCGGGCAAGACGACCACTCTTTACACCGTACTCGACATTCTCAACACTCCCAATGTAAATATTTCAACCGTCGAAGATCCTATTGAGTACCAAGTGGCTCGCATAAACCAAACTCAGGTGAAACCCGAAATCGGCCTTACTTTCGGCTCCGGCCTACGTTCATTGTTACGTCAAGACCCTGATATCTTAATGGTTGGTGAGATTCGAGATAAGGAGACCGTGCAACTTGCCATTAACGCCGCTCTTACCGGGCACCTAGTACTCTCCACTTTGCACACCAACTCGGCCGCGGGGGCCATCCCACGACTCATTGATATGGGGGCGGAACCGTTCTTGCTCACCTCGACGATAAACGTGATTATTGCCCAGCGTTTGGTGCGCAAACTCTCTGACAGCAAAGAAGCGTACAAATTGACAGAGGCGGAGCTCAAGGATCTCGAGGGTTACGTCAATCTAGATCTTGTGCTTGAGGCGTTAAAAAAGGAAAAAATTGTGGAGAAAAATGTGACCTGGAAGACAGTCGAATTCTTCAAACCCAGAAAGACGAGCACCACTGCAGATGGCTATGGCGGCCGACTTGGTATCTACGAGATTTTTGGCGTGTCGACCGCCATTCAAAAGCTTATCAACGAGCGCGCTACGAGTGATGAGATTAACACGCAAGCACGTGGGGAGGGTATGTTAACCATGGTTGAGGACGGTATCTTCAAAGCCGTCCAAGGCCTGACTAGCATCGAGGAAGTCTTTAGAGTGGCCAACAATTAGTATGAAGTTTGTATATACCGCAGTTAGGGATGGAGTCAAAGAGACGGGGACGGCTGAGGCCTCTGATAAGTTTGCCCTGGCCAAAGATCTTAAGAACAAAGGTGTCACAGTTCTTAGCGTCGAACCGGAGGCTAGCAAGGGCCATTTTTTCGCGAAGCTCTCAAGCAAGTTCTCGACGATTAGTTTTAAAGAGAAGATATTTTTCATTGGCAATCTAAGCGAGATGCTTAGTGCGGGACTCTCTCTTACTCGCGCGCTCAAGGTTTCCCTCAAGCAGACGAAGAATACCAAGATGAAAAATGTCATAATCGCTGTGACAGACTCGGTTGATAAAGGCGGGAGTTTTGCGGAGGCCCTAGCACGCTTCCCAAAGATTTTTCCTCCCACAACGATTGCCATGGTTGAGGCAGGAGAGAAGTCCGGTCGCGTGCCCGAGGCGCTTCAAATAGTTTCCAACCAAATGCTTAAGACATACAATTTGCGCAAGAAGATTCGTGGCGCTCTCACTTACCCGGCCATTGTTATTTTGGCTATGATAGGTATCGCCGTAATGATGCTTGTGTACATCGTGCCCACACTCGCCGCCACATTCAAAGAATTGGGGGCCGAGTTGCCTCTTTCAACCCGTTTTATCATCGGCTTCTCTGATTTTCTAACCGGGCACTATCTCTACGCTATCCTATTATTTGCTGTGCTTTGTTTATGTTTTTACTATGGCCGCAAAGTCGCTTTCGTTCGAAGACTCTGGGCCTGGTTTCTCATCCATGCTCCGTTATTTGGCCATATTATTAAAGAGACAAACTCGGCAGTCACGGCGCGTACCCTTTCTTCTCTTCTTGCTTCGGGGGTAGATATCGTAGCGGCCCTCTCTATCACTGAGCGTGTTTTGCAAAACCCTTACTATAAAGAGGTTATTCAAAAAGCAATCATTGCCGTACCTAAAGGCGATACCCTTTCCGTAGTGTTTGGTGGTAAAGGGGCCGAGAAGCTCTACCCGCCATTTGTAGGCGAGATGATGAGTGTTGGTGAGGAAACGGGCAAGTTGCCCGAGATGCTCGGGAAGCTTGCCCAATTTTACGAAAATGAAGTCGAGGCTGTGGTCAAAGATCTTTCCACCATCATCGAACCTCTCATCATGCTCTTTGTGGGAGCAGGTGTAGGCTTTTTCGCCCTTGCCATGATTCAACCAATTTATTCAGTTGGGAATAATTTATAATCAATGAAAAATAAAGGTTTTACTTTGCTTGAGATTGTGATTGTTCTGGGGGTGGTTATGATTATTGCTGCGATGGCCATTACTTCCTTAGGCCGCTTTCGCAAGAACGCTGCTCTTGACGCGGCTCGCCAGGATATAATTACTGCCTTGCATGAAGCACGCGAACTAACTTTAAGTTCCAAAGATGCTACCGTGTATGGGGTTCACGTCGAAACGGATAGGGTGGTTCGCTTCACAGGTGCCCTCTTTGCTACAAGCACACCAAGCAATGTGGTGTATCTATTTGACCCACGCGTGCGGATGGTTAGTCTTACTTTCATCGGCGGTGGTTCCGACGTTATATTTAGGCGATTGACTGGTGAATCAAACAAATCGGGCGCTATTGTGGTTGCTGTTTATGGTTCTGATAACTTGCGCTCCACAACGACAGTTTCGTTAAGTGGTATAATACAGTGAGGGTAATGTTAAATCGCAAATGGTAAATGTAAAAAATGGGAAGAGGGGGTTTGGATTAATCGAGATTCTTGTAGGTCTCTCAATCTTGTCGTTGTCGTTCTTCTCTTTATTGCTGGTTGGTCGCAATGTTTCGCGCCTTTCGGCAAGCACCACCCGGTCTCTTCAGGCTGACTTTCTACTTGAAGAAGGGTTGGAGGCTCTGCGTTCGATTCGCGACCGTGGTTGGACAGCTAATATTGCAAATCTCTCGCTCTCATCGACCTCGTATTATCTAGATTTCTCTACGACAAGTTCGCGCTGGACAAGCACCACGACAGCTGGGGTGATTGATGAAACTTTCTGGCGGACTTTTGTTGTTAGTTCAGTTTCGCGCGATGCCAGTGATGATATTACACTTTCGGGGGGTACAGTTGATCCCAATACCAAGAAGTTTACTGTCATCCTAGCGTGGAAGGGCGTGTCTGCTACCACAACAAGTTCTATTAGCACTTACCTTACCAACTATTTCAATGATTAAAACGAGGGGTTTTACTATCCCCGAACTCTTGGTCTACGCGGCGATAATGGGTTTTGTAACGGCTTTTGTCATCGGCGGGATGCTTTCACTCAATAAATCTGTTGTAGTCTCGCGAGCTTCACGTGATGTTAATATTTCGGCAGCCACGGCCCTTGAGCGCATGGTGCGTGAGCTCAAAGATGCTTCAGGGGTGGTAGAGGTTGCTTCGGTGCTCGGTGTTAACCCAGGCGTCCTTACTATTACGACTACAAATGCAAGCACGACCGGTGGGACGATGAAATTCTCTCTCTCGGGCGGCCAGATTATGCTTACAACTAACGCAACAAGTTCTTTAACCGCCGGTAGCGTTAATGTTTCACGCTTAGTTTTTTATAATGCTACGTCTACCAACTCGAGTGCAGTTCGCATTGAAATGACAGTCTTAAGCACGAGCACTCAAAATCGCTATTATTATGACACCGCAGTGTTACGCGAGAGCTATGTACAATAGAGGGCAAGCCCCTCGAATGAACTCGGGGCAAGCAGTTATTTTGCCCATCCTTGTCGTACTCCTAATCGCTTTCACTCTTGCTGGGCGCGCCGCGCGCCCAGCCTTAAGAGACACACAACTCGCCCGCGAGCTTCAAGGGTCAAAACGAGCTGGAGCCCTGGCCGATGCCGGGGCAGAAGATATTTCCTATCGGATTAGGAAGGCAATGCAATATGGCGTTGTTGAGTACGTGCCACTTGGTGACTTTTTCGCAATCACAACTGTGAGTACAAATCCGGACGGTTCTCAAAAGACCGTGTCGGGCTTGGGGAGTGATGGGAGTAATACTCGCCAAAAAACGACCAATCTAACCAAAGGTGACCAGGTCGATTTCAATTACGCGGTACAGGCTGGTAATGGCGGTTTTACCATGGCTAACACTTCATCAATCAAGGGCAATCTTTATTCCAATGGTCCGGTGGTTGGCTTAAACAGTACAAAGATATACGGTAGCGTTGTTTCGGCCGGGCCAACCGGACTTATAAACGGGGTGCATTCTACCAGTACTGGATACGCGCATACTATCACTTCCGCCACCTTGGATGGTTCCGCTTATTATCAGAGTATTTCTGGTTCGACGGTGCATGGTTCCTCGTGTCCGAATTCTTACTGTTATCCGGGCACCCCAGACAAGCCCACTACCACTTTCCCCATATCAGACGCACAGATTGCCGAGTGGGAGGCTCAAGCAGAGGCTGGCGGTGTCTACAGTGGTACCTGCCCCTACCAAATCACAACCACTGTTACCATCGGCCCCATGAAGATTCCTTGCAATATGGAGATTTCAAACAATGCCACAGTCACATTTGCTGGGATGGTTTGGGTGGTGGGCAATATCAGTTTTAAAAACAGTAACTCCATCAAACTTGACCCGGCACTCGGGGCAAAAAGCATCGCTATTATTGCCGACGATCCTGCTAATCGCACAACTGGCAGTACTGTATCTATAGCCAACTCAACCACCTTCCAGAATTCGGGGGTTAAGGGCTCATTCTTCTTTCTAATATCTGGCAACACTTCGTCAGAAAGTGGAGGCGGTACTACGGCCATAGATCTATCAAATTCGGCCACAGGGCCAGTGGTGCTATACTCTAATCATGGCAAGATTAGTCTTGGCAACAACAGCCAGCTGAAATCTGTCACGGGCCACCTTATTAGTATGAGCAACAGCGCACAACTTATTTACGACGATGGTCTCGAAAGTGCGCTCTTTGATACTGGTCCTGGGGGCTCGTGGAATGTGGTAAACTGGAAGGAAACACAATGAATAAAGGCAACAAACAATCGGGCCAAGCCCCTCGACTTAGCTCGGGGCAGGCGGTCATCATCCCCGTTACAGTCTTGATGCTTATCGCCCTTTCCTTGATAGCCAGAGCTACTCGGCCTGTCAAAACAGAAGCCGAACTTGCCCGCGGTTTACTAAGTTCTAAACAAGCCGGAGCCCTTGCCGATGCTGGTAGTGAAGATGTGACTTATCGGGTGAAGCGGGCCAAACAATACAACACAACAGAATATGTTTTACTAAACAATCTTATCGCGACGACTACGGTTAGTACCGACTTAATTACGGGAGTAAAAACGATCTTGGCCTTGGGTAACATAGACAGTCGCATTCGTCAAAAAGCGATTAATTTAGTCAAAGGGGACCAAGTCGAATTTAACTATGGTATGCAAGTAGGTGCCGGTGGTCTCTCTATGGCCAACACATCGTCGGTCGCCGGCAACATATATTCCAATGGTTCTGCGACTGGCGATGGCAATACTATTACCGGGTCAGTGGTTTCAGCCGGCCCAACTGGCTTGATTGACAACCTCCGTACCTCGGGTGATATGTACGCTCACACCATCAGCAATTCTACCGTGGGTCGGGACGCGTATTACCAGAATATTTCGAACACCTTTGTGGCTAGAACTGCGTACCCAGGCAGTCTTGATAAAGCTACTGCCACGATGCCCATCTCCGACGCCCAAATCGCCGAGTGGGAGGCAATAGCCGCCACAAATCCGATCCTGACTTGCCCGTACTCGATTTCGAGTGGCACGGTTATTCTAGGGCCGGCCAAAATAGCCTGCGATGTGGAGATTTCGGGCAACAGCACGCGAGTTACTCTTGCAGGTATGGTTTGGGTAACTGGTAAGATTACATTCAAAAATAGCCCCACCATAAGTGTGGATAGCGCTCTCGGGTCAAACAGTGTGGCCATTATCGCCGACAATCCCCTCAATCGCAACACCTCCAGTAATATCGAAATTCAAAATTCAACCACGTTCACTGGTTCTGGCACGCCGGGTTCTTTCATATTCCTTATTTCAGGCAACACTAATGCTGAAAGTCCTCCACCCGGGCCCATGGGTGGAGGTGTTGTCGCTATCAACTTGCAGAATTCGGCCAACGGGGCGGTGATACTTTACTCTAACCATGGCAAAATCAGCATTGCTAATTCAGCACAGGTAAAAGCGGTAGTAGGCTATAAGGTGGCTATGGCCAATACCGCCCAACTTATCTACAACGACGGTCTTGAGAGCGCCCTCTTTGATACCGGCCCCGGCGGTTCATGGAACGTGAGTTCGTGGAAAGAGACCCAGTAATTTTTGCTATACTACCCCAATGCCTTCGGAGAGGAAACAAAAAAAGCTGGTGGTGGCTAATTGGAAGATGAATCCTCCTGCACTGGTGGATGCCGTGCGCCTTTTCAGTGAGGCCAAGAAGACGGCTGGGCGGGCGGCTCTTGTGCAAACTGTTATTTGCCCGCCAGCACTTTATCTTTCTGGTCTGGCAGAACTTGTCTCTGGTCATCGTTTGGTACTTGGCGCGCAGGACTGTTTTTGGGAGCGATTGGGCGCCTTCACGGGGGAAATAAGTCCTGCTCAACTTTCGTCGCTGGGAGTACGTTATGTGATATTGGGTCACTCCGAGCGTCGCGCCTTGGGGGAGACCGACGAAATTATTGCCAAGAAGGTTGCCGCCGCTCTCAAGGAAGGCCTGGTGACTATTATATGTGTAGGCGAGGAGTATCGTGATGAAAGCGGGACATATTTCAATATTGTACAGTCGCAAATCGAGGCTACGCTTGCCAAGATTCCCCGTCGTTACTTTCTGAATGTTGTGGTCGCCTATGAACCAGTTTGGGCAATCTCCTCTCACGCTACCGGGGTTGAATCAGTTGCTGACATGCTACAGATGAGCATCTTTATTCGCAAAGTTTTGGCTGGTATGTGCGGAAAAGATCTGGCCGCCAAGTTGCCAGTGCTCTATGGTGGCTCGGTTGACGAGCGCTCTGTGGTGGGTTTTGTAAAAGAGGCGGGGGTGGACGGTTTCCTTGTGGGCAAAGCTAGTCTCTTGCCCGAATCTTTCAGCGCGATAATAAAAAATGTTAACGAAGCTGCCGGCTCTCTCTAGCTTGCCCGCCTTGGAGGGCGCGCCCATCAGCAAGGGTACTCGCGTACTCCTGCGTCTGTGCATGAATGTACCAATGGATGGCGAGCGTATCACTGATGACTTTAGGCTTATCAAAGTTTTGCCAACGCTCAAATATTTACTTGAGAGGGGGGCGAAGGTCACAATAATTTCGCATTTTGGTTCGGATGGTTCACAGTCGTTAGTCCCCATCGAGAAATATTTGCGCGAGCATTGTCTGGGCGATTACAAAGTGTTGCCGAACTTGCGCTTGAGTCCTGGCGAGAAGGAGAATGACGACGCCTTTACTCGTGAACTTGCCGAGGACCAAGATGTGTACGTGAACGAGGACTTCCCAGCCGCGCACCGAGAGCACGCCTCAATAGTGGGCGTGCCAAAGTTCCTGCCGAGCTTTGTGGGTCTGCAGTTTGAGCAAGAGGTGGAGCATCTTTCGCGTTTTCTAAACCCAGCTGCTCCGTGCGTGGTTGTTTTGGGTGGGGCGAAACTTGCCACTAAATTGCCAATGATAAACGCCTTCCTTCCCAAGGCCGACAAAATCTTCCTTGGTAGTTTCTTTGCCACAGTAGCCGATGAAGTTCCGAAAAATACAAAAGTTATTTTGCCCGCTGACGTTGTTAAGCAAGATGGAGTCATCGTGGATAGTGGACCAGAAGCTCTTGCAGCCATGATTGGGGCGGTCAACAAAGCTAAATCAGTAATCTGGAATGGTCCCATAGGCAAGTTTGAAGATGGCTTCGACAAAACCACAAATGCTTTGGCCCAAGCAATAGCGGCAAACTCAAACGCCGAAACAGTAGTGGGCGGGGGGGATTCAATCGCGGCAATCAAGGCCATTAACATAATGGATAAGTTTGGCTTTGTCTCCACCGGCGGAGGTGCAATGTTAGATTTTCTAGCACATGGCACACTGCCCGGAATTGATGCTATAATTAATTCGCCTTTTGATTAGTAATTAGAAATTAATCTTATGTCTATCCCACTTTTAGGATTCGTGCCAGGTTGGATAATCCTTTTAGTAGCTCTTGCGATTATCGCCTACTTTTTTGGTAGGAAGGGTCTGCACTTTATAGCCATAGTTTTCATCATCTGGCTAGCCTGGTACCTCTTCCGCGGCTATTTTTAAAGTTAAATGAAACAGTGGGTTCACAGAGACTCACATGGGGCAACGCTGTTAGACAAGCTTCTTGAGAGTCGGGGAGTAAAGTCTGAATCCGAGCGAGAGCAATTTTTGCACCCGGATTTCGGGCACGATACGCACGACCCTCTATTGATGAAGGACATGGACTTGGCCGTGGCGCGGATTGCCGGAGCGGTTAAGAGAAATGAGAGGATAGTGGTGTTTGGAGACTATGACGCGGATGGCATACCCGGGGCGGCGGTGTTACACTCTTTTTTCGAAAAGATAGCGTACGAGAATTTTGAGACTTACATACCCGATAGATATAGCGAAAAGTATTCGCTTGCCGAAGAATCCTTACGAGCTTTTGCCTCACGGGGAACTAGGGTTGTGATAAGTGTGGACTGTGGCATTACAGATGTGTACGAAGCTACTGTGGCGCGCGAACTTGGTATTGATTTAATTATTACCGACCACCATCTCACGCCAGATGTTTTGCCAGCTGCTTATGCCGTCATCAACAACAAGCGCGCCGACGACACGTATCCTTTCAAGTATCTCTGTGGGGCCGGTACGGCATTTAAGTTAGTCCAAGCTCTTTGTCGATCGGGCAAGTTTGTTGTGGGTAAAGAGTTTGAGAGAGAGGTGCTAGATCTCGTTGCCATTGCCACGGTCTGCGATATGGTGCCACTTGTGGGCGAGAACAGGGCCATCGTAAGTGAAGGGCTCAAATTTTTGCGTACCAGTGAACGTGTGGGCATTAAGGCACTTTGCAAGAAGTTGAATATCAAACAAGAGTTTATGAGTGAGGATGATATCGGTTATTTAATCGGTCCACGCATCAACATCTCTAGCCGGATGGCCCACGGCTCGGACGCTCTGCATTTGCTCACCACGCACGATGCCTTGCTTGCCAACACCATCGCTAGTCAACTGCAGGCTCGCAACAAAGAGCGCCGTGAGAACGTGGAGGTGATTATGTCACACGTGCAAGAACGTTGGATGAGCCACGAAAGTAGGTCAGTGCTTGTGGCCGGCCACGAGAGTTGGCGAATGGGTGTGCTCGGGCTCACTGCCTCGCGCCTTGTAGAGAATCATGCTCGACCCGTTTTCCTTTGGACGCGCAATCACCTGGGCGAGATCAAGGGTTCAGCTCGTTCAGACGGTACTGTGTCGGTGGTGGACATGCTTAAGCATGCTGGTGGCGACGACTTTTTCAAAAACTTTGGTGGCCACGAGATGGCCGGCGGCTTCTCTCTCGATTCGACTCGCGAAAACGAGTTGCCTGATCGCCTTGAGCGAGCCTATGAGAAGGCGGAGAAGTTAAAGAGCGAGCAAGAGAAGATTTACTATGACGCCGAGCTCGTAGCAAGTGAAGCCAATTGGCAAACCTATAAAAGTTTTGAGGCGTTGGCTCCATTTGGTAAAGAAAATCCAAAGCCCACTTTTTTATTAACTAATCTTGAACTCGAGAGTGTCAAAGAAATGGGAGAGAGCGCCAATCACATCGAGCTCACCTTTAAAGATAAAGTGGGTGGCAAACCTCTCAAAGCAATGGGCTTTTTTATGACCAAAAAAGATTACCCAAATCTCGACTTTGCCCCAGGCACCCGCCTAGACATCCTCTTCAACCTCGAAAAAAGTTACATGAGAGGCTTCGCCGAGCTTCGCTTTAGGCTTATAGATATCCGCAGCTCAACCGGCCTAGAATAATTGTCAACATTCATACGGCCGTGGTAATATTGCCAATGATGAAAAGAGAAGCGATAAGCAAAATTAGTAACTTCATTTTGACAGAGATTGAATGGCTGGTTGAAGGGGCGGCGATAAGTTTTAGTCGAGGCTCATTAAACCAGAAAATATTGAGGATGGATAAAGCTTACGCGCAATGGGAAATAAACAAAGCCTTAAGATATGCCGAAAACAGAGGATTCTTGGTAGAGAAAAACAAGAGGTATGTTCTATCGAAGAAAGGGCGTAAATGGGTTAATCGACAGAAGTTTAATCAACTTTGCTTTAAGCCAAGCAAGAAATGGGACAGATCTTGGAGGATAATTATTTTTGACGTGCCAGAGGAGGAGAGAACTGCCAGGGACTTATTAAGAGGCAAATTGTTTGATTGGCAGTGCACAAAATTGCAACAGAGCGTATTCATCACCCCGCATAATTGTGAAAGGGAATTGGGGGAGTTGGCCAAGGCACTTTCTGCGGAAACGTATATGCACGTAATTGTCTCGAAGCAATTGGATCCTGTTCTGGAGAACAAATTGCTGAAAATTTATCAACTGACCTGATTGGCAATAATTACACGGCCGTCAAAATATTACCAACGGCAAATTGAAACGAGAAAGCCGTCCAAGTCAGTTTAGTATTATTCTGTTATAATTCCCAACGAATGAAATACATTATTTATACCGATGGTGGGGCACGAGGCAATCCGGGGCCGGCGGGGTCGGGGGTGGCACTTTACGATGGGGAGGGGAACGTTTTGCGCGAGGCGCATTTGGCTTTGGGTAAAGCTACTAATAATTTCGCCGAATACAGCGCCGTTGTGTTGGCGCTTGAAACACTTAAAAAGCTAGTGCCACAAAGTAAGCGTAAAGAGACAGAGGTTGAGATAAAGATGGATAGTGAGCTAGTTGCCCGGCAGTTAAGTAATAGATACGAAATCCGCGAGGCCACGCTCTTTCCTCTTTTTATCAAGGTGCACAATTTGCTGGTGAGCCATTTCCCTAAAACCAAGTTTACCCACATCCCGCGCGAGCAAAATAAGCACGCCGACAGACTCTCCAACCTAGCAATGGATGAATCCGAAACTCTCCTTTCTCGTTAGTGGCTTTTTCGTGGGGGTTCTCCTGCGCTCTTTCGTTGATTTAGGTTTTGCGCTGGCATTATTTTTATTTGCGTTCGCGCTGGCATTTTTTCTCATATACTTCGTTACAGACAAAAGTAAAGTTTTTATTTTGGCTGCTTGCTTGTGTTTGGGCGTGGGTTTGGGCGTAGCCCGTTACGAGTGGCGAGACTCTTCGAATAGCGTGCAAATGCCGACAGAACTAACCGGGGTTATAAACGAAGAGCCGGATGAAGGGGATAGCACGGTGAGTTATCGAGTTAGGCTCGAAACCAGAGGTCGGACCTTAAGCCCCGATTTCCAAGGTCCGACCTCAAGACCAACAATCCTCGTTTCGGCTCGCTCAGAGCCACGTTTCGAATATGGCGATCGTGTTTCGCTTGGGGGCAAAGTTTCGCCAGTGCAAGATTTCGCCGCGGCCGATGGCACCATCGTGCCTTGGCGCAAGTACTTGGCTCGCGATGAGATTTATTTTCAAATGTCTTTCGCCAACATCGAGCTAGTCGAGCACGGCCAAGGCAATTGGTTGATTGCAAAATTGCTAGTTATCAAACATGCCTTCCTCTCTCACTTGGCCAAGCTCATCCCCGAACCAGAGGCTGCTTTGGGTGGTGGCCTCACGGTTGGCGCCAAGCAGGCAATGGGCAAAGAGTTACTCGACAAGTTTCGTGTTGCCGGGCTCATCCATGTGGTGGTGCTCTCGGGCTACAACCTCACCATCGTGGCCCTGGCCGTGATGTGGTTTTGCCGCAAGTTCCTCTCCGAGCGAGTGAGCATTATCTTGGGCATCGTGACCATCATCCTCTTTGGCCTAATGACAGGTGGCAGTTCCACCGTGGTGCGCGCCTCGGTGATGGCTATCTTGGGTTACCTCGCCCTAGCCACCGGCCGCACCAGCGAAGTGGCTCGAGCCTTGGTGATTGCCGCCCTCTTAATGCTCATCGTCAATCCTAAAGTGCTGGTCTTTGACATCGGCTTTCAACTCTCCTTCCTTGCCACGCTCGGTTTAATTTATCTTGAGCCAATTTTCGCCCGCCTCAAATTTATCGAGCGATTACCTAAAAAAATCCTGACACTCGAATTCCGCTCGGTGGCGAGCGCTACTCTTGGAGCACAACTGGCCGTCTTCCCCATCATCCTCTACACCTTCGGCAACTTCTCCCTCTACGCCTTCCCCATCAATATGCTCGTCCTACCCCTCGTGCCCCTCTCAATGCTCCTCGTCTTCCTTACTGGCCTCGCCGGTCTCGCCTCCTCCCTCATTCCACCCCTCGTCATCCTCGCCAAACCCCTAGCCTGGCTAGCGTATCTCGTGCTCGCCTACTTCATCGGCCTAGTGAATCTCGTTTCCCATTTGCCTTTTGCCAACCTCCAAGTCACTCACGTCCCCTTCCTCGTCCCGCTTATTTGTTACGTTGTCCTCATTTGGGCTGTCCTCAAATTCCGCAAAAAAGAGCACTTAGGGGTCTGAACCCTAAGTGCTTGATACTGGGTCCAGTAAGGCCTTGCAATTATTGAGGGGGGGGGGTAAAATGAAACGGTTATAGTTAATAGCCATATATATGTCACCAGAAGATAAATCTCAGATTGAAGCTGATATTGCGGAAAAAGAGAAGTATGAACGAAGGCGTTTATGGGAATTAATCATGCGGAACTTCGGAGATGTGGTGGGCTCTGTGCCAGGAACTTTAACGGTTGGAGAAATTAAGGAGAAGCTAAGTGAATGGATTAAACTTGACTTTGAGGAAAGCAAGAGACCAAAGTCCCAGTCTGAGATGGGGGAAACGGAAAACGAGCGGGCGTTATGGAATTTTCGTGGTATCAATGCAAGCCGGGAACTGAGCGAGTTTGATCATCATCTTAGGCGGCTTGCTCAAGATGATAGTGAGACCATGGATGCTTTGAAAGCCCGTCTATTGGGGTGATATTAACATAAATTGAATTTATGTCGTTGTGTCCAGCCCGCCGGAAGTACTCCGGCGGGCTTCGACAATTTTATGGTAAGATATTTCAATGACTCACAAGGACCTAGAACAGGAAGATCCAGACGTTAATTCAGCACTTCTTCGTGAGGAGGCTCGGCAACGGTTGGGGGTGGAGTTGATACCTAGTGAGAATTATGTGAGTCCGGCGGTGCTTGAGGCTCTTGGTTCGGTTTTTACCAACAAATATTCTGAAGGATTCCCCGGCCGGCGATATTATGGGGGTAACGAGAACACGGATGTCATCGAAAATCTTGCGATAGAGCGGGCCAAGAAGTTATTTAGATGCGATCACGCCAACGTGCAGCCACTTAGTGGCTCGCCGATGAATCAGGCGGTATACCTCGCTTTGCTCAAACCCGGCGACACCATAATGGGTATGGATCTCTCACACGGTGGGCATCTTACTCACGGCTCACCCGTTTCGCATATGGGTAGGTTGTTTAATTGGATTCGCTACAAGACGGACCCGGCGAACGGAGGCAAAATTGATTTTGAGCAGTTGATGAAGCTCGCAAAGGAGCACAAGCCCAAAATTATTTTGTGTGGCTACACAAGTTACCCGCGCGATTACGATTACGCTGACTTTAAAAAGGTGGCCGATGAGGTGGGCGCCTACACCATGGCTGACATCGCCCACATTGGTGGCTTGGTAGCGGGTGGGGTGATGCGTAACCCATTCGATTATGGTTTCGATATTGTCACTACCACCACGCACAAAACTTTGCGTGGCCCACGCGGAGGCATGATTCTCTCGCGAGGCAAAGTGGGCAACCCACTCAAGGCACCCGAGCCGGGCACCGAGCGCGAGTACCTGCCCACAATTCTTGACCGCTCCGTCTTCCCCGGTTTGCAAGGTGGCCCGCATATGAATCAGATTGCCGCTGTGGCCGTGGCCCTCAAAGAGGCCGACACACCCGAGTTCAAAGCCTACGCCAAGCAGGTGTTGCTAAATGCTAAAGCCTTGGCTAGCGCATTGATGCAAGCTGGTGCCAAGCTCGTAACCGACGGCACCGATAATCATATGATGGTCATCGATTGTGTGAAGAGTTGGAACGTGCCCGGCAAGGAGGTGGAGAAGACCCTCGACAAAGTGGGCATTACCACAAACAAGAGCCTCATCCCCGACGACCCCAACCCACCCTTCAACCCAAGTGGCCTGCGCTTAGGCACCCCCGCCGCCACAACCAGAGGTATGAACGAAAAAGATATGGCCAAACTAGCCGCCTGGATCGTGAGAGCTGTCAAAAGTGCCGGCAACGAAGGAGAACTTGCCAAAATAAAAACTGAAGTCGAGGACTTCTGCCAAACCTTCCCTGTTCCAGGGATTTAGGGTAGACTCTTTTTGGAGCTATCGGGCGATAGCAGGAGGACCCATGGGCATGAAAGTGTCTAGGTTCGAGAAACAAGTATTGCAGGCTCTCGAGAAAAACCGGAGGATCAACGGTGAGAGTTGCTTCGCAGATCTTGGTGATGCTGGCGAGGACCAAGAAGTTGCGGCTCGGCAGTTGTTCCTGATGGAAGCGAAGGGGCTCATTGTTCGGTGCCAGGACCAGGTGGCCCCAATGGCGGAGCTTAAGCCGTGGCAGGTAGCCTTCGAGCTGAAGTGACAAGTCGGGACCGGGCGGGGGAGGCAGTGGCCTTCCCCGCCCTCGGAGTTTACGACTGGGCTTGACAAGTGTGGGCACTGTGTGATAGAATCTCACGGTTAACAGCAATTATAAGGTTGTAAATAATATATGAGTAAAATAACCAATGTTTTGGCCGTGGTTTTGGTGGCGACCTCTATCGCCCCCTCGGCTGTTTTCGGCGCTACCAGTGTGCCGAACAACTTCTGCACACGACTCACTGCTCGTGATGCGGACCTCGACAGAGTTTTTGCAGCTAAGCAAGTCAAGCTAGAGGATGCCCAAGCCGATCAGCTCGCCAAGATTGAGGCTACTCGCAACAGTGAGGATGCCCGAATTGCGGCCCGCGAAACTGCTACTGACGCCAACCGCGCCAAGCGCATGGACGTCTTTAACGCCCGTGCTACCAGCACTGTGCAGAAGGCCGCTGTTGTCGCCTTCGGTATTGCCATTGATGCGGCCGAGGCTACTCGACGCGCTAGCGTAGACACCGCCTTTGCTACCCAGCGAACCGCGGTTGACGCCCTTGTGGCCACTCGCCAAGCTGCCGTCCGAGGCATTGTCGCCAATTTCGGTGCTGACCTCGATGCTGCTGTTGCTAAGGCCACTACTAGTTGTGCTGCTTCAGACGCCAAGCCAGGCGATGTTCAAAAGGTCTTCCAAAACGACCTTGCGGCCGCTCGCGCCAAGCTCGCAGGTGATATGAAGGCTCTCCCAAAGATTGGTACACAGATGGCCGCGCTCCGCACCACTCGTATCCAAGCTGTGGGTGCCGCTCGCGATGTCTTCAAGACAGCCGCGGAGGCTGCTCGCACCGAGCTCGCCAAGTTCATCTCCGTTAAGTAAACCTCAAACGTAGTTTGCGTTTGCCTTTAAGGCCAGTCCTCCAAGCGG
>Ga0209542_10006828_pt1 | contig 22037 bp, 24 predicted proteins | sample RifCSPhighO2_01_FD_184028 | JGI IMG/M metagenome (GOLD analysis project Ga0209542, IMG submission 184028) | Soil microbial communities from Rifle, Colorado - Rifle CSP2_plank highO2_0.1 (SPAdes) (version 2) | ecosystem: Environmental > Terrestrial > Deep subsurface > Rock core/Sediment ... | reverse complement strand
ACAATATATATTGCATACACATTTTCATATAATTCCAAGAAAATTAGATGATAAAATAAAGATAGAAGTTTGGAAAAACAAGAAATTAACAATAGGGGAATATATTAAATTAAATAAACAAATTAAGAAAAATGTTGATGAAGTTGTGGGAAAATGGAAAAACAAATAATATTAGATACAAATTTTTTAATATATTGTGCAGAATATAAAATTGATTTATTTACAGAGATTGATAGATTATGTGATTTTCCTTATAAAATCGGAGTATTATCTAGAACAATAGAAGAATTAGAGTCATTAAATCCTAAAAAATTATATATTATTAAATTATTTTTAAAAAAAATAGATGTTATTAAATCTAAAGAACATTATGTAGATGATGAGTTAGCTGAATTATCTAAAAATGCGATAATTGCAACACAAGATAAAGAACTTAAAAAAAGATGTAAGAGTAAGATTATAATTATAAGGCAGAAAAGTTATTTAGAACTAAAATTATATAATTCTATTTAATGTGAGGATATTATTTGATGGTTATATTGATAAATTTGTAATTTCATTTATTATCTTTTTTAGTTTTGATTTTATTATGAGAAGTAGTAATGTAGTTGTACTAAGTATTAATATTGATACAGTTATTATTAATGTTATTTCTTTTAAATTAAAAATAAATCTATTTGTCGTTAGTGCAATAAATAATCCTATAAAATAGGTAAAGATAATAACAACTATTGTATTTGAATATTGAAGATCTTTATTGTACTCTAAATCTAGAATATTCTTTTTTATTTTATTATTCATACTAATCCTCTCCGAAGGCTATAGCTATTAATACAAGACCGAATACTAATAATGCAACTCCTATTATTGCAAGTAATATTTTATTGCTTAATATACTGGGTATTGTTGTTGTAATACCTACAATACTTGCTATAATCCCCGCCAATGCTAAAATATATTTATTCTTTTTCAATATCATTCACCTCTTAATAATCCTATTCTCAGAATTTATAAGTATTTTTTATGAATAATGGAAAAAAGTAGTAAAGTAACTAGAAACTCTTCAAAAAATTACCCGTAACATTTATAAACCCTCTACTATTTCAAAGTATGAAAATGTTCTATGAAATAACAGCAAGAACCCATGTAAGGGTACCACCAGCATTGCTTGAAAATGATACAGAACAATCTGTATTAAAAAGATTGAATGAAACATTTGAAGGGTATATAAGTTCAGATGTAGGATTCATAGTATTAGTAACAGAAGTAATGAATGTTGGTGATGGCACAATAATACCTGGAGATGGTGCTCCTTATTATGATACAGAATTTAAAATGATAACCTATTTACCAGAAATGCAAGAGATAGTATTGGGAAAAATATCAGATATAACAAACTTTGGCGCATTTTTAAATATGGGCGTTGTTGATGGTATGATTCATGTATCACAAACGATGGATGATTTTGTAAGTTTCAATAAAACAAAAGTATTATCCGGAAAAGATACAAAACAAAATTTAAAAGTAGGCGATTTGTGTAGGGCAAGAGTAATTGCAATAAGTTATAAAGATTTGGCAAATCCAAAAATAGGATTAACAATGAGACAGCCAACATTAGGAAATGTTAAATGGGCTGAAGAAGAGAAAAAGAAGAAAAAATCAAAGAAGGAAGAATAAATGGCAAGAAGAAAAGCATGTAAAAATTGTAGATTATTTGTATCGGGAAGTGAATGTCCATTATGTCATGGAAAAGATTTGACAACAGGATGGAAAGGAAGAATTGTAGTAGAAAATTCTGAAAATTCTGAAATTGCAAAAAAAATAGGCATAAAAACTAAAGGCGACTATGCATTAAAGACACGATGAAAAAAGAAAATATATTGATTACAATACCTTTTATAGGATATGGCTTATTTTTAGCCACGGTATATTACTCTGTAGCAATAAGTAGTGTCATATTCTTTATAACAATATTAACTACAATAGCGATAACCTTATATTTATTCAAAAATGATCAAATCGAGGTAAAAAATGCTTAAAAAATTAAAAGAACTTGAAAATTTATTATTAGGAAGAAAAAGAATAACTTATGAAATTGGACATACTGGCGCTCCAACACCTTCAAGACAGTCATTAGCTGATCAAATATCACAAGATTTGAAGATAGATAATAAATTAATAGTAGTAAGACATATATTTTCTAAATTTGGAGTGAATACCTCAAAAGTAATTGCACATGTATATAATGATGAAGAAAGAATGAATTTTTTAGAAATGAAAAGAGAGAAAAAAGCTAAACCTGCAGGATAAAAAATGGCGAAGAAAAAAGTAAAAAATCACAAACCAAGCGAAAGATGGAGAAAACTTAAAGTTAGTGGGAATAAAATTGAGAGAGCTAAAAATTGTCCAAAATGCGGTCCTGGAATGTATTTAGGAATACATAAGGATAGAGTTTATTGTGGAAAATGCCACTATATGGAAAAAACTTCTAAATAATTTATATATACTTCATTTTTAGACTATAATCTTAGTTGAACATAGAATCTAAACTTTTAGCAAATCTAATGGGATCAGTTTCTGAAAAAGATAAAAGTTTAACTAAATTTATATCTGCCTCTCTTGATTTCATGGCCTCGCTTTTAGGAGAACTTAAAGGATAAACTGTAAAAAATATAACTGGCGTTTTTTGATTTATTCTAGACGCTCTAGTTTCATCCAAAAGCCATAACCCTAATTGTTCTTTACTGCCATTTAATGGGGCATTCTTAAATTTGCTTAAATTCCCTTTACTTAATGTTTCATAATCAATACATATAATATAATACTCCTCATATTGCAAGTCGGGTAATGACTTTTCTGCATTTTTATCTATGTCTACTAAATAACCATTACCTTTAAGTGCATTATTATATCTAGTAGTCAATGATGAATCGCTACTTATCCAAAGAATTCTTTTTGCGTCCATTTTTATTATAAAACCCAAGAAGAAAATTCCGAAGAACCTTCTCCCTGGGAAAAAGAGGTGATAATAATATGTAAACCTACTAATATATAAATCTTTCGGTTGTGCTTACTTTAAAATAGTAACACTAAAGACTTCCTCTAGGGTATTTAATAAAAACATAAAGCTTTAAAAAGAAAAGACAAAAAAGCTTATAAATCCCTTCTAAAGATAGAATAAATAAAGATGGTGGTAATAAATAGTGTTTCTGCTAAAGGATTTAAGTCGTTTGCTAATAAAACAGAATTAGTTTTTGGAAAGGGATTTAATGTAATAATTGGCCCTAATGGTTCTGGAAAAAGTAACGTAAGCGATCTTATAACATTTGTTCTAGGAAAAAGTTCATCAAAAGATATGAGGGCAGAGAAAACAGCACATTTGATATATAATGGTGGAAAAAAAGGAAGTCCTGCAAAAGAAGCAGAAGTAACAATACAATTCGACAATACTTCAGGAAAAATGCCAATACAAACAAAAGAGGTCAATATTACAAGAATAGTAAAACAAAGTGGAGTCAGCACATATAAGATAAATGATGAAATAAGAACAAGGCAACAAGTCTTAGATTTATTATCCGCAGCAAGATTGGATCCAGATGGGTATAATATTATAGGGCAGGGAGATATAGTCGGATTTATGGAAATGAAACCTCCACAAAGAAGAGAGATTATAGAACAAATATCTGGAATAGCCGTATATGAAGATAAAAAACAAAAATGTTTAAATGAACTGCAAAAAGTTGATAGTAAATTAAATGAGACAGAAATAATATTAAAAGAAAGAGAAGTTAATTTAAGAGAATTAAAAAAAGAAAGAGACCAGGCAATAAGATTTAAAGAACTTCAAGAAGATATAAAGAATGATAAAGCCACTTATGTCCATTTGCAAATAAAAGATAAAGAAACAAAATTATCTGAGATAGATTCTAGAAAAAAAGAATCTGAAGATAAAATACAAAAAATAACTAAAGAAATTAATGATATTAAAAGTAAAATAAATGATCATAAAGATGGGATAAAAAGTATAAATGAAGAGATAGATATTAAAGGTGAAAAGGATCAGGTCATAATAAGAAAAAGTATAGAAGAACTTAAAACTGGTTTAGTTAAAATCGGTTCGAGAATAGAAGTCTGCACAAATGAATTAACAAAATTAAAAACAAGAAAAGAGGAATTAAATAATAATAATTTAGATATAGAAAATAAAATAAAAAATTTAAAGGAAACAAGGAAAAATTATGAATTAAAATTAAAAACTTTACAAAAAGAAGAACAAGAAAATGAAAACAAAGTAAATCAATTCAAACAAAAACATGGTATTGGGTCTACATTTGGTGATAGTCTTGAAGCTTTAGATAAAGAACTTGATAAAAAATTAGAAGAAATAAATTCATTAAATGAAAAAAAACAGAATGTAATAAGACAAAAAGATCAATTACAATATAAATTAGGCTCATTAAATCAAAAATTAGATGGATTAAAAGGTTCAGAAAAAGAAATAGATTCCTTAAAACTAAAGAAAAAGAATTTTAGGGAATTAACTGAAAAACTTAGTAGATGTTTGAATGAAGATTCATCCTATACTGCACAATTAAATCAGAAGAGACATGAATTAAATCAATTAAATGAAGAACTTGCAAAATTAAAAGCCCGGCAAATAGGTATAAAAGAAAGATCACAAGGAGATTTAGCAATAAGAAAAATAATAGAACTAGGCAAGAAAATTGGGGGTGTTAAAGGAACAGTTTCAGATTTAGGTAATGTAGAAGGAAAATATTCATTGGCATTAGAAGCAGCAGCAGGGGCCAGAGTACAAAGTATAGTTGTGGAAACTGATATTATCGCACAAAAATGCATAGATCATTTAAGAGAAAACAAATTAGGAATGGCAACTTTTTTACCTTTAAATAAAATCAAATCAAGGATTATGGACGACAATGTTAAATCCTTATTAAAACATGAAGGAGTTCATGGTTTGGCGTTAAATATTATAAAATATGAACCTAAATATAAAGATATATTTTCATATGTGTTGGGTTCTACATTAGTTGTTGAAGATATAACAAATGCAAGAAGAATAGGTATTGGAAGAGCTAGGATGGTTACATTACATGGTGATCTTATGGAACCAAGTGGGGCTATGATTGGAGGTTATAGAGCAAAAAGTTTAGGATTTGGATTTAAAGAAAAAGAAATTGATGAAAACATAGTTAATTTTGAAGAACAAACTATAAAATTAAAATCTTTATTTGATCATATAAGTACAAAAAAATCAGAAAATGAAATACAAATACAGAAGATTAGGGAAGAAAAAACAAATTTAGAAGCGGACATTATAAAAATAGAAAAAACCTTAGACATAGAGGGTAGTGATATTGGATCATTGAATGATGAAATAAACTCATTAAATAATTCAATTAAACATTCAGATACTGAGATTAATCTAATAATAAATAAATTGGGTTTAGTAAATAAACAAATAGAAGATATAAAACGACAAAAAAATAAATTAAAAGAAAAATTAAGTAATCCGGAATTAAGTAAAAATCTTGATACATTTGAAGAATCTAGATTAAAATTAAAAGGAAATATACTTGAAATTGAAGGTTCAATAAAAAATATTGATATGCAAATAAACTCAATGTTACTTCCAGAATTTGAAAAAACACAAAAAATCATTAAGCAATATGATAAAGAATATGGGGATTTTGCAAAAGAATTAAATGAACTAAAAGATGTATTAAAAGTTAAAGAAAATGAATTAAAATTAAAAGAAAATGAGGAAAAGAAATTTCATGTAACATTTAGAGATTTAATAGCAAAAAGAAATAAATTTGATGAAAAAATACGTTCATTTGATATATCTATAATAAAAGAGGATGAAAGATTAAAATCATTTGAACAAAAATTAAATTCTATTTCAATAGAAAGAGCAAAAGCAGTTGCTGAAACAGAAGCATTACAAAAAGAATTTGAACAATACCCTGAAGCAAAAATCAGAAGAGGAATTACACTTGAAGATCTAAAATCTAGGATACATGAATTTGAAAAAGAATTAAATAAAATTGGAAATGTGAATTTAAGAGCATTAGAAGTTTATGAAGAAATAGATGTGGAATATAATAAAATAATTGATAAGGTTTTCACTTTAAAAAATGAAAGAGAAGATGTACTTAATGTAATGGTTGAAGTAGAATCAAAAAAGAAAGAAATATTTATGAAAACCTATAGTAAGATTATAAAAACCTATGCAGACATATTTAGTAGACTAACTACAAAAGGACATGTTCATGTAACTTTAGATAATCCAGATAATCCATTTGATGGGGGGATAAATATTTCTATAAAAGTTGCCGGAAATAAATTTTTGGATATAAAGAGTTTATCTGGTGGAGAAAAAACATTATCGGCTTTAGCATTAATATTTTCTATACAAGAATATGCCCCATCTCCTTTTTATTTATTAGATGAAGTGGATGCAGCACTTGATAAATTTAATTCAGGTCTTTTATCAAAACTAATCGCAGATTATTCACGCAGTGCTCAGTATATAGTAATAAGCCATAATGATAATATTATAACTGAAGCAGAATATGTTTATGGTGTTAGTATGAAAGATGGAGTAACAAAAGTAGTTAGTTTGAAAGTCTAAATATATTTCTTAACAGCATAAACCTTAAAAACATAAAAATTTTGCAAAATAGTTATGATTGATAAATTTTTAGTTGTGGCTTTAAAATATGATATTCCTACACTTGATAGAGTTAGTTCTTATCTTGATGCTTTATCAGATTTAGGTTATTTAGATAGTAATAGTCGGGTTAGTGGATTTATAGCTGCGATAGATATGGATCTTGCTAAATTATTTGGCAAAGTTTCAAGAGTGCCTGCTGTTGTCAGTTCATTAGAATCTCCATATTTTATTTCAAGATATAAAGTACTTAGTCCTGAAGTTGTTAGCAGAATAATTCCTAAATTTAGAGAAAAAAGTCCTAATATTTTAGAATGTAAAATTTATGAAGAATAAAAAAAATTAATAATAAGTTTGGCCTTCAACAGGACCATTCTCATCATCGCTTGTTAATTTCCTAACAACAAGAACAATTGCAAGTATTACTAAAATTACAAGTAATACTATGAATCCTGCTACTAGTACTTTCTTAACAGTTTCAGCACCTGTATGCTTACTTACGTTTAATGTTAAAGCATTTTCTGAAACAACATTTCCGTTAACTTTAGCTCTTACTGATACAACTTTTGTTCCATCAGTGTTATCGTTTGCGAAAACTGTAACAGCAACATCTTTAACACTATTAGGTGCAACAGTAACTGAACCTGGAGCAACATTTAATGTTCCCCAACCATCAGCACCGCTTGCATCAAATGTAACTGTAACTGGTTCTTGTCCCATATTGCTTACTGCAAATGCAAAAGTTGCGCTCTTACCTGCTTCTAAAGCCTGTGAAGTGCTTGCAACATTTACTCTTACAGATTCAACTGGTGTAGTCACAACAACTCTAGGTGAAGTAACTTGTAAATTGTATTTCTTTTCTGCAACATCATGTCCTCTATTAAATTCAGCAGTAACAACAACTTCATAACTTCCAGCTGTTGCACTTTCTGGTACCATTAATAGTAAATCATTAGTTGTAGCTGATCTTCTTCTTGAACTGGATACACCATCAGTATTAGCTTCTTGTTCAGTTACAAGTAAATCTACATACTCGCTTGTTCTTATTCCAAGTTCTGGAACACTAACTGTAACTTTTACGCTTTCTTCTGTGTTATCTCCAAGATTTTCAACTCTAACAGTTGTGAATAAAGCTTCTCCAGCTCTTACTGCGCCATTAGGGTTAAATATTACATCATATATGTTTACATCATGTCTTGATTCTTCAACTCTTAAGTAATATTTTTGTCTTACACTATCATCATCATCGAAAAGTTCTACATTTAGTGTGTAAAGTTCACTTGCTTCAAGGTCTTCTGGCATTTCAAGGTATAATATTTTATGATCGTTTACACCAGGCAATACTTGGAATATTCCTGAAGTTGCTTCAACAACACCAAATTCGTATCCACCTAAATAAACTCTTAATCTTACATCATAACATGGATTATCTTCATTTGCACTGCAAAGTCCTGTTCCTTTAAAGAATACTTCAACTGGAACTCTTTGACCTCTTTCTACATATATTACATTGTTATTATTATTTTGATCTGCTAACATACCATTCACTTCAACATCTGTGATTAGGTATTTGTCTTGAACTACTACATTCTGTACTACAGGTCTTACAATATTAGTTGGTAATTGTAATGCGAAAACAGAACTAGTTATTAGTGTTAATATTAAAACAAACATCATTGCGAACTTTAGTGCTTTCATATTTTTTTCCTCCATGTTAAATAATCTTTGATTTTGTTATCATTTGGGAGTTGTTACTGATTTATAAACCTTTTGGTGGTCTAGTTTTGAACTGAAAAAGTCCAGTAACCTTTATTACTATCTCCCCTATTATTATCCATTGTTATAGTTGCAATATAATTACCATTAGTAGTGTTTGGCGGTAATCTTACATATAATGGAACTATATTTATTTCTCCAGCATCTAATCTTGTAGTTGCTATTGCAATTATTCCAACTCCAGGAACATATACCTTAAGATTTAATCTTTCAGTATTGTCTCCTAGATTTGAAACTTTGATATATAAATTTATATTTTCTCCGGGTTTAATTACATTACTTGAAGATGTTACTCTTCCAATTTGGAAATTATGATAATCACTTTCTGTGATGAATTTTGTAGTTGCTTTATCTGAATCTTTATCATCAAGACCGAATCCTGTAACAACAATAGTTTTTGAAACAGTTTTTGAATTACCATTAATATCTGTAACTGTTAATCTTGCAGTAAATGTTCCTTCAGATGAATAATAATGAGAAGTCTCTATTCCATTAGCTGAATTTCCATCACCAAAATTCCATGAATATGACCTTATATTTCCTGTACTTCTTCTTGCACTAAATTGTATTACTTCATTTACTTCAGGATTTTGATTGCTTACTTTCATAACTGCAATTAATTCTCTACCTTCAGGAGGAACTACTTCTGTTATATGTAATGTAATTGAAACTGTTGCTGAAGCATTATCGCTGTCAACTGCTGTTAATGAAACTACATAATCTCCTGGTGTATTATATGGATGAGTAATTGAATTTAATTCATCACATGAATCTTCTTCTGTATTTCCATCACCAAAATTCCAAACACAGTTCATCTCTTCTAAATTATCTTCTAAGTCTGATACCTCGCTAGTAAATAATATATTTATATCTTCAGCAAAACTTGAATCATCTGCTGGATTTGTAATTCTTACTTCTGGAACTCCAGGTTCGGGTAATCTTGGATTTATATGTATCATAAATAAATTCAATGAAGAATCACCTTCTGAATCTGTAACTGTTAATTGAACAAAATAATCCCTTGATTCATCATATGTATGTGTTACTTCTTGTCCTTCTGCTGAATTTCCATCACCAAAATTCCATGAATAAATTAGGTCTGTTCCATCTTCCACATCATAACTTCCATCAGATGTAAATGTAATTAATTCATCTACGTTAAAATTTCCTGTTATTCTGCCTCCACTTATTGGTTGATTATTGTTTATAACTATATTTCTTGATTGTGATTCTGAATTTTCTAATTCTATTTTTACTTCAGCATTGCCTAAATTGTTATCATTTCTTGATATATATGTACTATAGTAATATCTATCGCCTGTTATTATGCAAAATGGGGGAATACCAAAACATTCTCTGCTATTATATATTTTAATTAATCCAAATATGCCGATATTACCATTATATGGTCTAAAATTAATTATGTTTCTACCTTCAGTTAATATTCTAGGCGTTATTGTATCTGTATCTATATCTACATCTTCATTTGTTTCATGATCTCTTAATCTAAATGTTAAATAAACATAATCTGTCCTGAAAAAATTATTTTCTAATCTTGAAAAATCTTCATTACTATAAATATTCATGTTTGTAATATCAATTACTTGTGTTCCTGGAATTGGTAAAATTGTTATTAATGCGCTGTCAGTATCCCTGGCTCCATCATCATCAATAACCATTAATGTTACAGTATACGTTCCAGGATTTTCAAATGCATGATTCACTATTTTACCTGTAGCACTTTCTCCATCACCAAAGTCCCATATTTCATTTACAATTGTACCATCTGAATCTGTGCTATCTGTAGAATCAAATAAAATTTGTGTATTAACATTTGTTGTTGTTAATGAAGATATAATGACTGCTGTTGGTATTTGATTTTGTGGTATTAATTGTTGAACTTCAACTGTTGTTGTGCCTATAAATATCCCGAAAAAATCTGTTACAGCGCAAGTTATAGTATCTCCTTCGTTTGTAAATAAATTTCCTAGAATGCTTCCAAATCTACTTGTTGTTCTATAATTAGATTCATCTACTACTCTTCCATTAATTCTCCATTCAAAGAAAAAATCATCCTGATATTGTGCCCCTCTAACTGTGCAATATAAATCATCATTTGTAGTTGGATTCTGTGGTGATATTCTTACAATACTATCTGCATTTACTGCTGAAACAAATAGCAATCCTATAAATAAGAGTAATAATATTTTTGATTTCATGTAAAAAAGTTATTGGAATAATTATATAAACATTTCGGTATGGTAACTACTTAAAAGTTGTTATAATAATTATATTGAAGTATAGATTGTAATTGCATAAATTATATTAATAGCCTATAAATAAGAAATATATGATTAGATCTCTAAGGGTTATTAATGATAATTACAATTTTGATTCAGTTAGACCATCAACTTCTTATGATAATGGTGAGACTACTGAAATTGTTCGTGTAGATATGGCACTAGATAGGAATATGGTAGAAGCTTTAGAGAATGCAGCAAGAAGTGTTGGCGAGCATAGAAGAGTAGAATTAAGTGAAGTTATTATTACACAAGAAAGGAATGGCAAATTTAAACTTCCAAGAAATAATTTGCCTGTAGGTTTAACTTTTGAACTTGAGCAAAATATTATTTATTGTGTGGTTGGATCTAATGGTGTTGGTAAATCTACATTTCTCAATGGAATAAAATTTTCTTTACAGAATTCTGCAATTTATCATTCAACTGGTAGAAGTGCATTATTTTGTGGTGATTTGGGATTATCTAATACTGGAAGACCATCAAGGGCTGTAAATGGAGTCATAGATCGTACTTCATTACTTAATCTTATAGATTTTACACATAAACCATTTAATATAGAAAGAACTAATGATTATGCTGTGGATGCATTTAAGTTCTATTTAAGACATGAAGAATTATATGAAAATCCTTTTTTTGTTGCACTTAAAAAATTTAATGATTCTCAATTAGATAGCCGATTAGAAAAGATTATAGAATCTGAAATTAAAGATGTGGGAAGTACTATGTTCAAACTACCTCTTGTGAGAAATGCAATAAAAAAATCATTTAGTAACATATTAGATTCATCAAAACAAATAGCGGATGTTAAAAGAAAATTAATATTTTTAATTGAACATCGTGATTCCATACCTGAAGTAGAGACACCATTAAATGTATATGGCCAATATGAACTATCTTTATTAAATCATTTTTCATATGAAAATTTACATTTAAGATATTTTGATTCAAGAAAAAGAATTGGCGCTCATGCTCTTAGTATGGGGCAATATGCAAGAGATCAATTAGAATCTTTCATTGCTGATTCTGCGTCTAGTGGTATTTATTTGCTTGATGAACCTACAGGTAATACTGATAGAACAAATTCAAGATGGATTAGAGATGAGTTCTTTAGACAGATCTTAGAATCTAAAGCTTCTAGTACACTATTAGTTGCAACAAATGATGAGTCTTTAATTGAATCAATAGCTAGACTTAATGGATTGTTTATTAATTTGGATACTGAACCTGCTAGAATTGTTAAATATAATGAAATAAGTTAAAATGGGGACGGAGGGATTTGAACCCTCATCCGATGCTCTGGAGGCAACTATTCTAGCCAAGTTATACTACGCCCCCCCAGTCATTAATGATTAAGTCTTATTATTTAAATTATTCTATGCCCCACTATTGACAATACTTAAAATAAATATAAACATTACAAACCATTATTTTTATTATCCTAATAAGTAATAAAATATTAACAACTTTTAGGAAAAAATTAAATACTAGATATTTATTTTTAGATTATGAGAAATTTAACTCGTGCTGTAAAAATTGGTTCAGTTACTATTGGAAATAATAATCCGATAGCAGTACAAACTATGGCTTCAACTCGTACAAATAACACAAAAGAATTAATTGAACAAATAAAAACATTCGAAAATGTTGGAGCAGATATTGTAAGAATAGCCATTGATAGTAAAACTGATGTTGAATCACTAAAAAAAATAAGAGACAATACACGTATGAATTTAGCAGTTGATATACAAGAAAATTATAGATTAATTGAACCAATTGCTAAAATTGTTGATAAAGTACGTTACAATCCAGGCCATCTTTGGCATCATGAACCTGAAAAATCATGGCAAGATAAAGTAAAATTTATTGCAGAAACTGCTGGAAAAAATAATTGTGCTTTAAGAGTTGGCATTAATTGTGGCTCTGTAGATCCAGATTTAATGAAAAAATACAATCAAGATTCCACATCTGCTATGCTTGAAAATGCTTTTGATCATTGTTCTTTACTTGACAGAATAGGTTTTACATCATATTGTGTCTCGCTTAAGGATTCTGATCCTAACACAGTTGTTGAATTAAATGTAAAATTCTCTGAACAAAGACCTGATGTTCCTCTCCATTTAGGAGTTACTGAAGCTGGATTGCCTAACTATGGAATAATTAAAACACGCATAGCATTTGAACAACTTATAAGTAGAGGAATAGGAGATACAATACGAGTTTCTCTTACATTACCTAGTGACAGGAAATACGAAGAGATAATTGTTGGAAAAAGAATTTTAGAGGATATTATAAATAAAAGAGTTATTGGTAATGTACGCTATGACAAAGATGGATTGAACTTAATTAGCTGTCCAAGTTGTTCTAGGGTAGAAAATGAAAAATTTATTGAACTGACTGGAGAAGTAGAAAAATTAACAAGATATGCTAATGATTTAATTAAAGGATATGCTGTAACTATAGCTATAATGGGGTGTAGAGTAAATGGGCCTGGTGAAACTATGAACGCAGATTTAGGGTTGTGGTGTGGACCAAGAAATGTTAATCTAATGAGGGCGAGTAGAAGAATTGGGGCGTATTCATATGATACTATATTGCCTGTATTAAAAATAGAACTTGACAAAATAATTTCTGAAAAAAGATAAAATACAGTAAATTTAGGATTAGATAATAGAAATAATAATCTTTATTTATACTAACAAAACACTAAACTCTTATGAATCTTAAAGAAAAAAGAACTTATTTCCTTAAAATTTTTAAAAAAGCAAAAAAGAAATATAATAATAGCTTGAAAAGGTTAGCTGCGGAAGGATGGGAATATGACTGGCAAGTATTAATCTCTACTATTATGAGTGCTCAATCTAGAGATGAAACTACAATTCCTATAGCTGAAAATTTATTTAAAAAATATAAAACTCTAAAAGAATTAAGTAATGCTAATTACAATGATGTTTTAATTATTTTTAAAAGTTTAAATTATAATAAAACTAAAGCCAATAATGCCATTAATGCAGCTAAATATTTAGTTGAACATTATAATAATATAATTCCTGATTCTATTGAAAAATTAGTTGAAATTCCAGGTGTTGGTAGGAAAACTGCAAATTTAGTAATAAGCGAAGTGCATAATAAAGATGGAATATGTGTTGATACTCATGTTCAGCGTATCTCTAACATTCTAGGTTTTGTTAAAACTAAAACAGCGTATCAAACAGAATTAGAATTAATGAAAATAGTTCCTAAAATATATTGGTCTAAAATTAATAGAATATTTGTTTTATGGGGAAAAGAAGTTCCTGGAAGAGATAAAAGAAGATTATTAAAAAAGATAAATTATTATTCAAAGTAATTACGTTCATTAAATTGATTTATTACATTTGTTCCAAGTTCATAACCTTTTAATGAGAGAATATAAGATACTACTCTTCTTTTATTAGGCGGTATCTGTTTTATTGTTTCTCTGTATCCTTTAGCCAATTCTTCTATAGTTGCTTTTTCTTCTTCAAAGTTTTCACGTCTCTTTTCTTGATCTTCAACATTTTTTCTAGAAATAAGCGTTCCTAAACTTACTTTTATAAGTCCTTCTCTAATCATATCTGTTCTATCTATTTCTTCATATCTCTTTTCTATTTCCATTTCCTTATCTATTTTTACTCCACGAATATATCCTGTAGCTAATTCTGGAGGTCCTTCAATACAGGGTATTGGTTCAATCAGTGGTTTTGCTCTTATAATGCCCTCAATAACATGACGAAGTTCATGGTACATAGTAACTGCTTTAATTAATTTTTTATCTAATTTTTTTCTACCATTTCTAATATCAGATGTATATCTAAATAAATTATGTTTACTATACGTGTCTCCCTTTACTATAAATATTACTCCTCTTCCCATGGGTTGATATCTGCTTAATATATTTGATACATCACTTTCATCTGTAAGTATGTCCTCTTCTGAAATTAAACATAGTCCATCAAAACTTTTATCTTTGCTTAAGTCTTTTTGTTTACCAAATCCAATTGCAAAACCATAAGTCCTAGCTGTAAGCTCATTAGTGGGATCTTTTTGAGCTACAACCGAAAAAAGTCTTCCAGGTTCTAAAATCCTTCCTTCATTATTTATACCATACTCTCTTTTGAAAAAGTCAACTATTTCATAAGCTTTTAAAGTTCTTTTAACTATCCTATCAAAATTATCTTTATAAAATTCAGGTATATTCTGCTCTTTTTTTATTCTTTCAGAAACCTCCTGTGGATGATGATCAGTAAATATAAGACTCTCAAAAAAAGTGTCTAAACTAATTGCAAATCTGTAGATATCCTGTGTTGGATCTGAAATTTTCATAAATTTTGTATTTATTTAATATTTATAAATGTTTGTATCTATAGTAACTAAGTAGTGGTATATTATTAATAAATTTAGTATTTAATATTTAGATAGAGTTAATATTAATAAAAGAATGGATGAATCCATATTCAAAGATATGAAAGTTGAATCTACTAAAAGAAAATTCTATATATTTCAGATAAAATCAAAAACTATAAAAATTAGTGTAATCTCTAAAAAAATTACTATGATTAAAATCGGAGAAAAAGTTGAGAATTTTGAAGCTAAGGCTTTTCATAATAATAAAGAAGTAAAAATTAAATTATTAGATTATTTAGGTAAATGGGTTTTATTAGTATTTTATCCTGCTGATTTTACATTTATTTGCCCAACAGAATTAGTTGATTTGGCTAAGAACTATGAAGAATTTAAAAAATTAAACGCAGAAATATTAAGTGTTAGTACAGATACTGTTTTTGTTCATAAGGCATGGCATGATAATTCTCCCACAATAAAACAAATTCAATACCCAATGCTTGCTGATCCTACTGGAAATATCTGTAAACAATTTGGAACATATATTGAATCTGAAGGTCTATCTTTAAGAGGTAGTTTTATTATTGATCCTGATGGGGTTTTGAAAGCTTATGAATTACATGATAATAGTATTGGAAGAAGTTCTAAAGAATTATTAAGAAAACTTCAAGCTGCTAAATTTGTTAGAGAACATGGTGGAGAAGTTTGTCCTGTTAATTGGGAGCCTGGAAAGGAAACTTTGAAACCTGGACTGGATTTGATTGGGAAGATTTGAAGAGATAGCTTTAATATTTCTTATTAATACCCTCCTACATTGTAACGTTAAAGGGAATTATTTCAATTAGATAGTTTTGATTTGTGAAGATTTTTTTAAAAAGTATATATAAAATTAAATGGTATATATTTTGATATTATTGAATTAATTCATATCTTATTTTATGCCGCATACCTTTTAATCGTGTTTATCTCTTCTATTTTTCTTTCCATTGCCCTAATAAATCCAGTATCACTTCTGTTTTGTGGGAAATTTTTAATAGCTCCTTTAAAATTATCAATTGCGTTATCTAAATAAGTTACACTTGTTGTAGTATTATATACTTCTAAGGCTATATCTCCCGCTTTAGCTAATAAAGAATGTACTTCATCTGGTTTGTTTATTTTTGCATTATCAATAGCTTGAATAATTGTTTCATATGCCTCTCTACAATAATTAAGCGATCTTGTTAAAGAAAACATTTGCATCTCTGCTTCGGTTATATCTTCTAAGTTTCTGTACATATTAGGATTATTTATTTCAGTAAAGTCTGCAGCTGTACTAGAAGAACTTAATCTTTCCATGATAAAAAAATTATCTCCTGTAATTTCATACATAATTCTTGAAGCTGTAGATAATTCTGCGAAGACAGTTCTTGCACTTTCTGCATACCTAACGTTTACAAAATTTGATGAAATCTTAAGATTGTTATAAAATTCTGTTGCAAAATTTAATCCTTTATCTAATTCCCACTCGCTGTAAAGGTTATATTTTCCTTTATATAAAAAAGCTAAAGATGTATGAAATATTGATTTTAAATTATTTGGAATAAATGCTATTAATTCCTTATATTCCCTTTCTATACCTAATCCTATATCAAGCCATATTGCATCATTAGTGACATCATATAATTTGCATGCAGATGCAATAGCATTTCCTACTAAAACAGATCTATGTTCTTTATCGTTTTTTATATTTACTCTAAGCGCAGAATACTCTCCATAAAACCAAAATTCCAGCCACTTATTGTTATGAGTTAATGAATATAATATTCTTGCAGTGTTTGAAGCATGGCCTAGCATGTGTGCTTCTAGTATCTTGGAATTTTCTATATCAAGACCTTCATCTCTACTGCCCCAAATCTTATTAACACCTTCCATATTAAATTGAAATATTTTATGTAAAATATCTATATCATCTTTATCACTATTTCGTATTATTTTAGAAGCAAGTTTAGTTATGCATTTTATAATTGGTACATCTAATTCATATACACTATCTTTTTTCAATAAATATAAATAAATTAATTTAAAATCTTCAATGTCAATAGGCTCATAATATTTTTCTTTGGCGATATTAATTACTTTATCTTCCAGATTTTTCAATTCAATCATAGAAATTTAACAAAACATAAACTACTTAAAACTATTTTTTACTTAAGTATTCATCTGCTTCCATTGCAGCCATACATCCTGCTCCTGCTGCAGTTACTGCTTGTTGATATCTATAATCGTGCACGTCTCCAGCGGCAAATACTCCTTTTACTGATGTTTTTACAGTATTATTTACATTAATATAATTATGACTATCTAATTCTATTTGTCCTTTTAAAAATTCAGTATTAGGTTTATGGCCTACAGCAACAAATGCCCCGTCTACTTTTAGTTCAGTATCTTTTTCAGTTTTATTATTAGTTAGTGTTATACTTTCTAGTTTGTTTTGTCCATTAAACTTTTTGACTTCTGCATTAAATAGGAATTTTATATTTTTTGTAGATTTTGCTTTATCTTGTAGTATTGCTTGTGCTCTTAATTCATTTCTTCTATGGACTACAGTAACAGTTTTACAGATCTTAGATAAGAATAATGCTTCTCTTAATGCTGTGTCTCCTCCGCCTATTACAGCTACGTCTTTATTCTTGAAAAAGAACCCATCACAATTATGTACACAAGCATTTTGGGTTGTATAAGAATTGTCATCATTCACTGCTAAATTATATAGCAAGCCTTCATAATGCTCTTTATTAACATTTCTTATTGGGATTATTGCATAGCCTTCATTAAACCACCCATATATTGAAGTTCTTTTTCTAGTATCTAAGAAATCATGATGCACATTTAAAAATCTAGAGAGAATATCCAAATATGGTCCTGCTATTTCAAATTCGTATTTATCATTTTTAGCAATTATAGGCCTGCCATTTATTTTATATATTTTTTTATTCATATTTTCTTTAGTTGTTATATTAATAACTGGTAAAATTTCAAGTCTTAACAATAGGGTTTGTAATTGTGAAGCCAATACTTTTGATGAAGTAGTATAATGAAATTTCTTCGGTTTTTTGCAGCCATCACCACGCCACATACCTTTAAATAATTCAATTTGTTTGTCTTTTGGTAAATATAACATCCAGCTTGGAAGAGATTTAGTTGCAGAATCATTACCAAACATATTCTTAAAAAAATTGCCAATTAAACTAGAATAAATATATACGCATGTAACATTATCTACAGTCTTTAAATTAACTGTTATATTAAAGAACTTTTTAATCAATAACTTAACATCTAAAATATAATCAATCTCATCTTTATTGAAAGAGAATTTTAATTCTTTTCCACCATCACCCTCAGAGATATAATAACCACATAAACGCATAAAGTCTTCATTTATTTCTATCTTATTTATAATTTTGTGTGATGTATGAGTAACATTTAGAGTTGAAGCATAACCCTCTTCAATTTTGCAATTTACCAAATCTGAAATTTTTATTTCGGTTTTATCAATAAATGTTTTTAAAATTGGATAAAATAAAAAATCTCCCTTAGATAAATTGCTTGCAGAAATCCAATTTGGGGTTATACCATCCTCTTTCATTAGATTTTTCCAAGTTTCTTTATTTTTATTTACATATTTAAATTTTTTATAATAATAACTCTTAATTCTTTTTGCAGCTAAAACTTCATGTTCTGAAGTTAATTTTAACTTTCCGGGTAAGAAAGAAGGATCAATTACAATTAAATCTCCATTAAACTCTCTTGTTCCTTTGGTATAACATTCTTTAAATCTGCCCTCATGAGTCAATATTTTATCATTTGTAATGCTCTTAATTTTTTTAATATTTGGATTAGTTATTATTTCTGTATCTGGAACAACACAAGTAGCGCATGCACTAACACCCTTTCCAATTAATTTTTTTTCGGATTCTATTCCTAACCATTTTGCTGATGCTCCTGTTGCGATTATTACAGATTTTGCTTCAAATTGTTTTTCTTCAGTATAAATTTTAAAAGGTTTTTTCTTAAATTTGACTTTTGTTACATCTTCGTCTAAGAATTCTACTCCTAATAATTTTGATTGTTCTCTCATTTTGGTCATTAATTCTGGTCCTTGTATTCCACCCGGAAATCCTGGAAAGTCTTCTACGTCTGTTGTTATCATTAATTGCCCGCCAGGCGAACTTCCAGCTATTACTAGTGTTTTCAAGTTTGCTCTTATTGTATATATAGAAGCAGTTATTCCAGCAGGTCCAGAACCGATTATTATTACATCATAACTCTTTTTAGGCATAAATAAAAACTAGTTTACTAATATATAATTCTTATGATTATTTCTTAAATCTATGACTTATTACTGGCTTTTCATAAAATATTGTTCCTTCAATACTTTTCTCTACTTTTTCAACATTTTTTTCTAATCTTTTTCTTGTTTTTTTATCTTTAAATTTAAGCAATCTTAAACTCCTTGCAATAGGTCTTAAAAATCTAGCAAAACGTTCAGCACGACTAGCCTTAGATATTTCTTCGGTTATTTTAGAACCTTCACGTATAACTTCACCAACTTCCTTTTCAACACCAATACCTATATGCACTGCTTTTTGTGCGCTTGAAGCAGTTTCAGTTGCACCACCAAAAAATAAAGCAACACTTTCAAATAATCTAAAAACCAAAAAGAACGGGAATATCGCAATTATTTCAATCCATGAACTTCTTAAAAATTTAGGGATATCTCTTATTCTCATATATTTGAAAATCAAATCCATAATAAATCCCAATATTATAAAGTAATCTGCAATCTCGATATATAAATGATATTTTAAAGCTAATTCATGGAAAAATATTTCAATAACTAATATTATTAATAATATTATAAGTAACCAAGGTATTAATTTGTCAATAAAAACTTCAATATTATGAACCCACTTTTTCATAAATAATTCAGATAAATATAGATATATAAAACTAGCTACAACAACCAGAACCACAACAGCTATCTTCAGAACTGCAATTTCCACAACCCTCTTTTTCTTTATTATTCTCTATTTTAAAACCCTCACCATGCTCATCTTTGATATAATCTAAATTAATTCCTTCTAATAATTCAATATCGGCATTAGCAACACATATCTTCATTGATTTATTTTCAAAAACAACATCAAGACCTTTTGAATTATCTATAAATCCTAACTCGTAAGACCTACCGCAACAACCTCCAGAAACAGAAATTTTTATGATAAAATCTTTCTTTCCTTCAGCTGAAGCATATTCCTTAAATTTTTCAATAGCTTTTTCTGAAACATTAATTTTGTTTACCATAAATATTTAATAATAAGTAGCTTTAATAAAACTTTCTATTAAGTGAAACATTTATTAACTACTAGAAACAAAAAGTATTATGGGAAAATTTCCTTCAACAAAATCAATAGCTAAAAGGAGTCTTAATATAAAATCTGGAACATTTGATATGACAGATATTTATAAAAAAATAAAAGAAAAAGCAGAAGATTTGGGATATATCTTTATAGAAAAAGAACAAGGAACAAAATTCAATAAATATGGACAGGAACTAAAATTAGATTTTTATCTTGATAAAGAATTTGATGATTTTGGGAAAGCAGAAGTTTCGATAATATTATTTTTTGATAGTGTACATAAATTAAAAAATGGATTAGATCAAGGGGATTGCGCTGTTAAAATAGTGGGAGTACAAGTATTAGATTTTAATAATAGATGGGGTCATGATATATTTACAAGAAGTTTATTTAATTTATACAAAACTGCTAAAAAAAATCAATTTAAAATAAAATATATGATCCCGATAATCCAGGATGTTGATAAAATATATGATTTTATAAAAGAGCTATTTAATGAATATCATCAAAATTAATGAATAAAAAGTTTTATTAATGTGGTTTGAGAGATAATATCATGGCAAAAGAGCATGGAATATTTAGTGGTTCTAAATTGAAATATAAAGGAATATTTGATTTAAATATGATTTATAAAAAATTAAGACTATGGCTTATGGATTTGGGTTATAGCGATCCTAAAGAAATAAAATATGTAGAAAGAGTAAAAACTGAAGGAAAAATGATAGAATTTATTTGGGAAATGGATAAAACTGAAGAAAAAGATTATTTCAAAATAAAACAAGAAATAAAATTTATGATAGTTGGATTACAAGAAGTAGAAGTAGAAAATGATGGTAAAAAAATGAAGATGGATAATGCAGAAGTAGAATTAGAATTTAGTTCATCAGTTGTAAGCAATGCTAATGATGACTGGGAAGAAGAAACATTAATGCATAAATTATATAAAAAACATATAATACACGATAAGATTGAATTCTATAAAATAGAAACATATAAAGATACTACAGACATAATGGATGAGTTAAAGAATTATTTTAATTTATATAAATTTTAGTTAGATTTTTAAATTTTTTCAATTTGTAAATTAGATGGTATATGTAGCTACAAATGAATCACTAAGAGCAATAGTAAGTGCATTAGATCCACAACCAGATGATACAATATTTGCAATATTGGGATCCGGAGATCAAGCATTAGCATTATTAGAAAAAGCAAGAAAAGTTATAGCTGTAGATAATTATCCAATACAAATAATGTGGACAAGAGATAGATTAAATTTATTAAGAGCCAAGGAATATGAACAATTCTTAAATACAAGAAATAGTCCAGAAAATAGATATGCTGGAGAGCGAGATGCTTATTTTAGTAAATTTGGATTTCTTGATAGAATAAGAGATAGATTAGGTGATTTAGAAATTATAAATGTAGATATCTATGATTCCATATGTTCATATCATAATTTAACAAAAGTTTATCTTTCAAATGCAATAAAAAGGTGGGGGATGCTAA
>Ga0209542_10006827_pt1 | contig 22042 bp, 17 predicted proteins | sample RifCSPhighO2_01_FD_184028 | JGI IMG/M metagenome (GOLD analysis project Ga0209542, IMG submission 184028) | Soil microbial communities from Rifle, Colorado - Rifle CSP2_plank highO2_0.1 (SPAdes) (version 2) | ecosystem: Environmental > Terrestrial > Deep subsurface > Rock core/Sediment ... | reverse complement strand
CCTCATTCCTTTTAATGCTTCGAGAGCGACTTTGACTTTGTAATCTGGTGAGAATTGTTTTTTCATGGTGGTATTTTACCGCCTCTCATTCAAATTGGTTGTCCAGATTTCCCAGACCAGTATAGTCTTGACTACAAAACTCCGAGAGAAGTATTCGAATGTGAAATCCGAAAAACAAAAAAACCACTTGTCCGTGGTATGATGTTGGAAAGATTATTAACTTAACGAAGTGTTCGGATTCGGGACTCCGCGCAGGAATGTCCATCTCGCGCAGTTATATCAGGTAACAGGAATTTGTCAATGTTCAGAAGCTCTAAAAAACTGTTATGCTGTAAGATAATATTCGATAATTTATATCAAATGAATAAAGGCGAGAGAACACTAATCGTCGTTAAACCAGACGGGATCGTCAAGAAGAAAGTCGGCGAGATTATCAAAAGGATTGAGGAAGGAGGTCTCGACATGGTGGGGGCCAAGTTTCTAAAGACCGATAAGGATATGATCGAGAAACATTATACTCTTGACCCGGAGTGGATAGAAAAAGTCGGCAAGAAAGCCATATCCAGTTATGAGAAGAAGGGACTCAAACCGCCTTCAAACGACGCTAAGAAAATCGGGCGGGCGGTTTTGAAGAACTTACAGAAATATTTAACCGAGGGTCCGGTGTTCATGGCCCTTTTCGAAGGGGAGAATGCCGTTGCGCGTGTGCGTGAGATTTGCGGAGGGACAGAACCAGTTACGGCCGGAAAGGGCACAATCCGTCAGGACTTTTCGGATGATTCATACCAAAAAGCTGATCAAGAGGGAAGGGCGTTGCGCAACCTTATACATGCCTCGGGTTCGCCCGAGGAAGCAGAGAAGGAGATAGAGTTGTGGTTTGGACGCTAAGTATAGGGGGGCGACGGACGATGAGTATAAGGGATAAGTATATGTATAAGAGGACGCGGCGTTGTTTGTTTTTGGCGAGTTGCTTTGTTATAGTTAATGCATGGTAAAGAAGAATTCAAATAAAAATACCGCCATAGATGATTTGGCAGTTATGGTTGCCGGTTCTTTCAAGTGGGTGGGTGAAAGATTTGACGGCATTGATAAGCAATTCGGCGCTGTTGGTGAACGTCTAGATGACATTGATAACCGATTAGATTCCATGGACACTCGGCTTGATCGAATTGAGAATTTGCTTTTACGAGACCACTTAAACCGGATAGAACGGCTTGAGGATTCAATGTTGCTGGTTAAAAGAAAAATAGGCGTGCGATAAAATCATGGGAAAAAAGCAATCCAAAAATACTTCGGTTAATGAATTAGCGGTAATGATAGCCGATTCTTTTAAATGGGTGGATGAAAACATTTCAGACCTTAGAGAGGAAACCAAAAAAAGTTTTAGTGAGATTAACATCCGATTAGATTCCATGGACACTCGGCTCGATCGGATTGAAAACTTACTCCTGCGTAATCACTTGAATCGGATTGAACGGCTCGAAGATTCAATGCTGGCCGTTAAAAAGAAAGTAGGTGTGCGATAAAATTATGGGAAAAAAGAAAGCAAAAAATACCTCAATTGATGAATTGGCCACCATGGTTGCCGATTCTTTCAAGTGGATGGATGAAAAAATGACGCAAGGGTTTCGTGATGTTAATGTCCGTTTGGATGGCGTAGATCAACGTCTAGATTCCATGGACACTCGGCTTGATCGAATCGAAAACTTGTTGTTGCGAGATCATCTGAATCGGATTGAAAGATTGGAAGACTCAATGTTGGTCGTGAAAAAGAAGATTGGAGTATGAGAGATTCGAGACGAAGTATAGGGGGCAAGTATAAGTACAGGGGAACTACGATAGGTATTTCAGTATACAGGAGCGGACGAAGTTTTGATTTTCATTTGAAAATTTCTGGCCCTTTATACTTGTCCCGTCCGTCGTCGTTTCCGTATACTTACACTCTACCCTTATACTCGCCGCACTCGTTCCCCTATACTCGTTTTGGCGTTTTTGAGTTCTTGTAACTTTGCTTCACATCGCGTGGTATACTATGATGGGTTATCAGAAGAAAACCTCTTTAAATCTTCTTTAGGGATGCTCATATCGGTGCGTTGTGATGAAACAGCTTGCTGATTCAGATCGGCGTTATCTGCGGCAACCCACCTAGAATTTTCTAGGGATTCTTCTGGTACCCCACTAAAAAGCCGCGTAAGCGGCTTTTTAGTGGGCTAAAAGATGATACAATATATCATCTTCTTATTTAATTTGTGATGAATCCAGAGACAAAAAAAACCAGTCTATTGTTGTGGTGGTCGCTTTTATTTACTGTTCTAATGGCCTTTTTCCATTTTTCTGCCGGCAAGTATTCGCTGTATTGGGCGTTTCCATGGTTCGATATGCTCGTCCATTTTACCGGGGGGTTGTGGCTCGGCGTCATATCGGCATATTTATATTTGTCTTGGAGCAGAATTACAGGTAGAGCAGGGTCGAGTCTCGGCGAGGTTTTTGTGTTTTGTCTTTTTTTCACTTTGATAATAGGCGTGGTTTGGGAAGTTTTTGAATATATCAACGACATTACCTACACGACGAATTATGTGACGGATACCATGTCCGACTTGTTTTTGGACGTTATCGGGGCGTTCTGTTCCCTGTATTTTATCGGTCGTTTTTATTTTCTTCCAAGACATGAAAAAGTATAAACTTTACTTTTATGGAGGCGCCGGGGCCGTTACCGGAGCGAACTTTTTGCTTGAAGGCGAGGGAATTAAAATCTTAGTGGATTGCGGTCTTCATCAGGGGAGCACTTGGTCGGGGCAGTGGAACCGCCAGAGCTTTCAATACAATCCGGCCGAAGTTGATTATTTATTCGTGACTCACGCTCACGCCGATCACATCGGCAGGATTCCGAAATTGGTCAAAGACGGATTTCGAGGAAAAATATTTTCCACACACCCCACGAAAGATTTGGCGCCGGTAATGTTTGATGATATGACTCGGCTCATGGCGCGAGCGGCTAGAGAACGGAATCAGGATCCGATGTATGACGAAAAGGACGTTTCGCTGGCCATGAGCTTATGGGAATCATTTTCATATCATGAGACATTGAACTTGAAGCCATTTCAGATTATGGCGATGAATGCGGGGCACATACTCGGTTCGGCGATGTATGAATTCGACTCCGGCGCAGCGAAGATAGTGTTTACGGGAGATTTGGGCAATAGTCCGTCCGTGCTTTTGCCGGATACGGAAAGCGTGACGAGCGCGTCGTATATGGTTATGGAAAGCGTTTATGGCAATCGAAACCATGAGGGAAAAGAGCGCAGGGGCGAGCAGTTGAAAAGCATTCTTCAGCAGATCGCCAGAGAGAACGGAACGTTGATCATGCCTGTTTTTTCTCTGGAAAGAACGCAGGTTTTTCTGCACGAGATCAATTCTTTCGTCGAGAAGGGAGAAGTTGGCGGCGTATCGGTCTTTCTGGATTCGCCTCTAGCCATTAAAATCACTCATGTTTACAAGAAATACTCATCTTACTTCAAAGAAGAGGTTCGTCATGAAATAGAGAGAGACGATATCTTTGATTTTCCGAAATTGCGCCTGACTACGGGAGTCGAAGATTCCGCCGCTATAAAAAGAGTCAAAGGGGCCAAGGTTATTCTTGCCGGAAGCGGAATGTCGGACGGAGGAAGGGTGGTTGAACACCTGAAGAATTATCTGGAGGATAGCGCCGCCGTTTTGCTTTTCACCGGTTATCAGGCCCCTGGAACGACCGGAAGACTTCTGCAGGACGGCGTCGGAAGGGTGGAAATCCAAAATCGTTTTTATGAAGTAAAAATGAAGAGAATAACTTTATCCGGGTATTCTTCTCATAAAGACAGCGAGGGCTTGGAGAGGTTCGCTTCGGAGGGGGCGGATTCTTTGAGAGCTCTGTTTTTGGCGATGGGGGAACCATCGGCGGCGGGGCATCTTGCCCAAAAGCTACGCGACAACCATGGGATCAACGCCATCGTTCCGGAGTTGGGTTATGTCGCGGACATTGAACTTTAGTATCGTATCTTGCAGGAGTCTTTAGGCCAACGACAAATCTACGATGTTTTTGAAAGTTTCAGGGCTTTCGACGGCGATCTGCGCAAGCATTTTTCTGTTCAGACCGATATTCTTTTTCTTGAATGACCCGATCAGTTTGCTGTATGTCGTCCCGTTGCCGCGGGTTGCCGCGTTGATCGCCACATTCCATGCTTGTCGAAAATCATTTTTCTTGTCTCTTCTGTGGGCGAAAGAGTATGCCCCTGCATGCGCCAAAGCTTCATAAGCTTGCCTTTCTTTTGTTGACCGGCCGTATCTGAAACCTTTTACCTGTTTCAAAATGTTTCTGCGCGTCTTTAGAGCGTTTACGCCTTTTTTGACTCTGGTCATTTTGGTTAGTTTAATTAGGTAGAAATCTTCTGGTAATCTTATTGCTAAGATGCAAAGAAACAGCCCTCCTCTTGTTCATCGTCTGACGTCCGCTGTCCTTGGCGTTAAAGTGATTCTGTCCGGGTTTTCTGGAAATCAGCTTACCGTTTTTGGTAACTTTGATTCTTTTTGTGAATGATTTATTTGTTTTCATGATGAGTCCAATCTTAAACCTTTTCTATCACCAGGGATAAACCCTTTGGGTTTGATGTGATCTGGTCGGTAATTTTATGTCCCTCTTTAACGAAACTTAAAATTCTCTTTAATCTTGTCTCCAAAAAAGGTTTCGGCATGTATTTGGCGCGTCCCCGCAAGAACAGCTCGATTCTGATTCTGTGTCCTTCCTTAAGCCATTCGGACACTTTTTTCGCCTTTAGTTCCAGGTCATGCTCCCCTGTGCCGATAGTCGTTTGAACAGTCTTGACTTCGACGACTTTGGCCTGTTGCTTGACTCTTTTTTGCTTTTTCTTTTGTTCGTAAAGAAATCTACCATAATCCGTGATTTTTGCAACTGGCGGGGTTAAATCTGGCGCGATTTCCACAAGATCAAGGCCCGCCTCTTTGGCACGCTCAACAGCGGTTCTGGTATCGAGAACGCCAAGATTCTCTCCTGTTTCCGTAATGACTCGGATTTGGGCCGCCCTGATAAATTCGTTTACTCGTATGTTTGTTTTCTTCAATGATTAATCATTAACCTTTACAAGGTATTTATAACACAGAAAAGTTTCAAATAGAATACTAGGTGTATTCCGACGAGGAAGAGCATGACATCTATAGACATCACACCATGAAATCAGACTTTTCAACCTCCAGAAAACCATCATTTTAGCCATTTTTGACGACGTAATAGTCTTATTTCATAATGTTCGTTCTATAGAGGATTCCTACTGCGGCCGAATAGTCAGGTTGACAGTTTGGGACGCGGCTGTGTTCTCGCCGTCGTTGACTTGAATAAACATATTTACCGTGCCGGTGTTGATCGGGCGGACCGTTATTGTTCTCGTAAGGCCCGTCCCACTGACAACAACGTTGGCTCTCGGTACAATATTGGGGTTTACAATTGCTGTCATACGAATTCTCTCCGGCGGCGTATCGTTGTCGGTGATGGTTGCGGTGATCGGAGCGGAGGTCTCGTTTACATACACTGTCATGGCGGAGACCGAGCTTACTGTTGGCGCTCCAAGCTGATCGCGTGTTAGGTCGAGGTTTCTGGTTGATCCGTCCGGGCGGGTAATCATGACGTATTGCACTATCGTTTGTCCTACGACCCTGCCCCTGGTTTCTATCCTGTAATTCTGTTTGCTTGCTCCGTTTATGTCGGTCAGGATGTAGACGTTGTTGTTGTTTGCGAATCTGGTTTGGTTGATCATGTATTTCGGTGATAGGGTTACGCCATCGAATCCAAATAGGACACGCTGTTCGGCGCTTTCCCTTGCGATTCCTCGGCTTGCCATGTCGTCAATCACAATATCTCTCATCAGGCGCATTTTGGGCACGAAGTTCGTTTCGCTCAAAGTTGTAAACAGTTGGTAAAGCTGACCGGCATTACGAGCGGCTTTAGATACTATGAAGGCATTGTCGCTGGTTCCAAAGGCGATCCTAAGGTGTGCCGGATTTTCAGGCGAGGGAACGGCTCGGCCGACGAGTAGGTCGTTGTCATACCACCTTGCTTCGCTCACAGAGCTTGTATTGGCTGCGTAATTGAATTCAAGACGGAAACGGCCGAGGACATCATTCATTCGTGACAGAAGTCTCATGCTTGATCCGCCCACGTTTGCGCTGATGTAAGAGTTGTTTGTTACTCTCCAGTAGGACGAATCTTGAGACACAGTTCTGTCGAGATTGTATCGAATATCAAATGCCGGTATGACCAAGGAGGAAGAAACGATATTTCTGCTCCCGTCCAGTTCAAGAAGGAAGCCATTAAGGTCAAGGTAGTCCGGGTTTCCGGGCGAGGATCTGCGGTATCTGGCGATGATAGGATGTCCGTTTCTATCAAACGCGATTTCGTCTCTCTCGATGTATTTCGCGGTTTTGCGAGGTAACAATCCAAAGTCGGATAATCTTCCGCTCGCGTCGTATAATCTGATTTCCGTGGCGGAAGGATTGATGGTAACCAGTTCTCTTGTGACGACGCCTCCTGTTTGCTCAGAAGTTGACTTTGAATTGTAATAACTAAGAAGCCCGGTAAAGATCTCCGAATCATTCTGACCTAGGTTAATAGATTTTCCGTCATTCAGGTGGTAGAACGCGCCCGTCTGTTTGTTTTCTTTTGTGGCTAAGCCGTTGGCCAATGTTTCTAGATAGCTCATTTCGGAGTAATCATCCTCATTATATGGTTGGGACAGAACCAGTTTTGTATTTGCGCCTACTGTTGTGTACCTCGGGTTGGTTTGATTGGGAAACGGTTTATACAACGGATCGCCGTTAAATACGTAATATGAGGGAGCCCCTGTGTATGTGCCCGAGAGATACGCCGCTTCCGCGAAGGTAAATCCTTTTTGGAAATAGTAAGCGAAGATATCGGGTTTCGGGGTTTTTTCATAGTGGCCGGGCTCGGACATGACGCCCAAAGTGGCCGCCGCGCCGTATTTAATAGCGCTTACCGCCCAACCACTGCTTGCGTTGTTGCGCAAGGTATCCGATGAATAAGAATCCAAGTGGACAGATACTCCTCCTCTGGAAAAAGCGAAGATGTTTTGATAGCTGTAAGGAAAATCGTACCAGCCGGCGTAGAAAAACACGTTGTCTATTTTCCCGTCTCCGTTCCGGTCGTATTCGGGGTGAGTGGCCACGAAAGGAGATCTGATGTCCGGGGCCACGATTAAGCGGTTGCTTAAATAGTTTAGGACGTCATCAGTTATGGAATTTAATTTGCCCATGATCGGCAGTTCGGGTGTGGATACGTCTCCGAAATACCCGGTCTTGTATATCTCATTTGCCGCGCGGATATGGAAAATGTTGCCGCGTTCATATCCGGTGGGAGTAGGGTTCGCGTATCGCCAGTCTAGTAGAGCTTTTAGATCACTCGTCGCGCGCCACGCGGAATCATAGAAACGGTAATTTTCTTCCGCCCAAATAGAATCGTCAATCATCCGCTTGCCGATTCCGGAACTGGGCGCGTCTATTCTAACCGCCAGAAAACCCTCGTCTCCAAGTTTTCTGGATAGTTTTCTGCCGATATTCGGCGTCCATGGGGACAGAGATGTTTTCGGCATGGCGCCCAAGTAGGAAGTTCCGGTCGTAACTTTTCGCCAAAGGGCGAAGTTCAATTGGCTGTCCCAAGAAATATTGGGTCCGTAATATGAAAACATTCCTTTGGGTTCCCACATGCTGTTGTCCAGTTCAATGGGGAATCCGAAAACCGAGACCACACCCGTTATTGTGGCCAAGAGAGACTCATTCTTTAGATGGTCGTAAATGGGAGTAACCACCAGTCTGTCAAAGTCGTTCAGGTTCATACGGCTGAATTCGGCGGTTGGAATTTCGTTGAGAATGAGCAGATTTTTCCTCGGAATATTTCTTCTTATGGCGTAGTAAACTCCCAAAGGAGCCTCAATCTTTGTCGTCGCGCCGCGACTGTCTACATATTTCTTCAACAGCCATCTCGAATTTTCATATATTCCGTCGGAGTTTAAGTCGGTGAAGTCGCTATCTCCGATGCCCAAATATGAGAGAAGCGCCTGTTCGCTCACGGGGCTTAACTTCCCATTCGCGGTGTCGGCCCCCGCGACTGTTTCACTCAAGTTGATCAACCCAGGAGCATTGCTGCTTATTAGCGCCAATATTTTTTCGGGAGTTAATCCGGCGTCGTCAACCTCGAAGTTGGCGCTCTGAACTTTGGCGACTTCAGCGTCTTGGTAAACACGGCGTTCATTTTCGTAAGCGACAATTTTGTATTGATAGGTCAGCGCGGGATTGACACTGTCATCAATGTACCGAAGATTATTGCCGACATCGGCCAGAGTAGCCCAATTATTTTCGTCGGTTTGGCCGTATAATCTTCTCATCACTTTGTAATTGGTTACGGATGGATTTATGCTTGTCCAGTCTAGAATAATCGCGTCTCTCCCGCCATTTGATTTGTTCGCGGGAGGTTTGACCGTGTGAGACGGCTGGTTTTCGCTTATTTCAAGTATTTCAAGATTTACAGTTTGAGTGAGAGACTGCGACATCCAATCCTCCGCGGCAAAGTTTAATGTTATCGCCCCGGGATTATTTGGAATCCATGTGAAGATTCCCGTCGCAGGGTTGAGGGTTGCTCCCCGCGGCAGATCGGGCGAAATAAAGGTTAGGGAGTCATTTTCCTTATCAGTGGCGTTGAGACGAATGGTAACGGTTTCTCCTCGGGAGACCGTTTGAGGGGAGACTATAGCCGTCAATATCGGCGGATCGTTGACCGGAATAACGGTAAGATTGAATGACAGGTAACCCCGTTCACCGCGTGAATTTCGCGCGGACACCGTGATCGTGGCAGTTCCATGCTTATCGGGCCGCGGACGAAGCGACAGGTTTCTTTCTCGGAGTGAACCGGATACGGTCATGCCTGCAGTGTCAATAAGTTCCGGGTTTGATGAAGTCGCTATCGTAATGAAGGCATTTCCCACCCCGGTGTCATTGATCGTGAAGCCCACGAGCGAACTCCCGTCCTCATTCATCGTAACGTTTGGGATATTGCTAATGTTGGGTCCTGGCGGGACAGCCGCAACGTTTAGCCAATTATCCGGGCCGTCGCCGTCGGCTGACCATCCCGTTGTCCCTGAATCGTATCCGATTTGCCACCATCGAAACCCGTCGGCGATAATGGGTCCGTTTAAGACTTGGCCGAAAGTTCCGGCGCCTTGTTCCGCGATCACGGTTCCGGAAATCCCGGTCGAGTTTCTGACTTTGACAACCGTTAAAGTTATAACTCTTTGGCCGACGGAAAAGCGCGCCGGGATGGTTTCGATATTAGCTTTGAAATTGGCGGTTACGAATTTATTCGAGGCCACTGTTAATTCGCAGGACGCATTTCCGAGGCAGTCCCCCGTCCACATATTGAAGACGTGCCGATTTGAGGGAGTTCCCGTGATTTTGACCACAGAGTCCGCGTCGAAGGTTGCCGAGCAAACGTTACCGCAGTTAATGCCCGAAGGCGCGCTTGTAACATTTCCTTCCCCGTTTCGCGTGACAGACACCGTGAATTTTTGAACCGGCGGCGCGATCACGCGTTCCCACGAAGGCATAAGAGTGAAATTATTGGTTACCGTTACGGCGCAGTTTTCCGAGCTTGAGAGACATCTCGGGTTGTTCCAGCTTGATAGGCGGTTGCCGGAATTGGCGACGGCGGAAAAGGTTATCGAGGAACCAGTGTCAACTTGCGACACGCACGCGCTTCCGCAGTCGATTCCGGCGGAAGCGCTTGTAATCTTGCCTAGAGAAGAGGATCTAACCGTAACAGTGGATTTCGCGGGACTTGCAATGTCGGGGACGGAAGACAGATTTGAAGCTAAATAGATCGCGTCAAGTTTCGAGCCCCGCTCTCTGGTTCTGAAGATTATGATGTTTACGCCTTGCCGCAGGTTGAACGGCCGTGATGATATCGCATTGGGTAACCCCGTGTTTCCTCTGCCGTTTACGCGAGTCCATTGCCATTCGTTGCCCCATTTCCCCTCCGCGGTGTCGTAGACATCTTCGGCCGATCCGTTTGCCGACACATAGAATGAATCTTCGGAACTGTTGCGCGCCAGCACTCTACCCCATAGATAATACATGCCGGCTGTTTTGACATTTACCATAAACAAGTCAAAGCCCCGATTGTTTTCAGAGGATATAACGTACCTTCCGCCGCTTGCCGCGGGGTCGTTCTCGATTCGGTCCGGGATCAATACATAGGCATTTTCCGCTTCTAGAATCCTGTTTACATCGCTTAGGATACGTCCGCTTTCGGAAATGGAAAACTCAACATCGGTGAGATCGTTCGCAATCTCCTCTCCAGAAGCGTTTAAATAAGAGACAGTCAAGTAGTACTGTCCTTCCGGAATTCTGCTCGGCACCGTCCAATTATAGGACAAGGCGTCGCCGTTCAATCTATCCGCCAGAGTTGCCACTCTTTCGAACGATTCTCCCTCCAGAAAAATTTGGATTCTGTTTCCGGGCGCCGGCGGAATATTCGAAGCCCTCCATCTTATCTGGTATGTTGATGTTTTTAACAATTTTTCCCCGCCATTCGGCGACTCGATTGTTACATACGGCACGGGAAGAACCGCAAAGGTTCCGTCACTGCAGTCGGTATTTGCGGGATTGACTCTGTCTGTTACGCACAGGGTAAAGTCGTTTCCAAAATCGGTTAAGCCCCTAATCCTCCAGAGATATTTAACCGAGCCGGTCGAATTGATCGCTGATAATTGTCCCACCGTAGAGGATGTCGCGCCGTTTTTTTTAAGCACGATGTCAACGGGGTTGGGGATTCTCTTGCTGGAGATAAACGAAATATACTGGCCCTGGTCTTGATACCAGACTTCGCCTCCGTTCGGCGAGACAAGAGTTATCGCGGAGGCGACGGGCGGAGTCGCTGTCGGTGGCACTGTGGGAGGGGTAGGTAAAGTCGGTGGCGGTGTTGGAGATGAAGGCGTGGTATCAGGCAGTGAACCCAGGGTTTTGGTGATGAAAATCGCGTCAATTTTGGAGTTGGCCTCCCGCGCGCGGAATTTAATGTAATGGGTCCCCGATGTCATAAGGAAAACCCTCGGGTTTAAGGTCTTCGGCATTCCCGTGTTGTTTCTTCCGTTTACGGCCGTCCACTGCCAAACGCTTTTCCAAAGTCCTTCCGCCGCATCGTAAATATCCTCGGCGCCGTTGTCTACTGATACGAAAAACGAATCGGACGAGGAGTTGGCGGCCAAAATTCTGGCGTAGATGAAATAGTTTCCGCTCTCCGGGGCTTCAAACCGGAAGACTGTCGCGCCGATGTTTACGGATGGGGAGAAGACGTAGGCGCTGCCTCTTGCGGTTGCGTCGCTGACGACGAAAGAAGGAAGGGATATTACTGCCGATTCGGCTTCAATGTAGATACCGTTGCCGATTTGTGCCGATCCGGTGACCGCGTAAATAGAGGCAATAACAACACCAAAAATCGCGGAGGATATAATTTTCTTCATGACAAAAAACGAGTGGTAAAAATGTTACACCATAAGTATACTCCTACTATGCAAGTATTTGCGGCGGTTTTCCACAGCTCGAACAAAATTAGGACTTACGCGTTTGGCGCATTACTTTGTTGTTTCGCTCGTTCGCTCCCGCGCAGTAGGTCTAACTACAGCTTGGTCGCGAGACTCGCTCACGCCTCGTACTGCATCCAAACGCGTAAGTCCTAAAAATACTAGATTTGGTCTGTGGGTTTCTATTGTGGCGTTTTATGTCTATATGATGTTAAAATGTTCTTACAAATGTTAGTTTCTATGTCAAAAAAAAGAAATATCATTATCCTATCGGCCGTTGTCCTCGCCGCGGCGGTTGGGCTGATCTCGATCTTTTTTTCCGATATTCGGCTTTTCAGTAAGGACAAAGAATCTTTTACCTTTACGGCGGCCGGTGATTACGGTTACAACACAAACACGGACAGGGTTTTGAACAAGATCGGTGAAATCGGTCCCGATTTTCATCTGACCACAGGTGATATGAATTATATGAAGGTGGGTGATGAAGAAGAATGGTGCGCGTATGTCAAAGAACGCGTCGGCGCGGATCTGCCTTTCGAACTTCTCTCGGGCAATCATGAAAGCGACGGCCAAAACGGTCTGATAGACAATTTTGTCAAATGCTTGCCAAATAAAATCGAGGGTGTTTCGGGGGAATATGGAAAGCAGTATTTTTTCGATTACCCTTCGGAAGATCCTTTTGCCAGGTTTATTTTAATCTCCCCGACTTTGAAGTTTCAAAGCGGCGAAAGGTATGATTATTCTCCGGGATCAAAGAGGTTTGGCTGGCTTCAGTCTGCGGTAGAGGGAGCGAAACAGAAAAGAATGTCTTGGGTGATAGTGGTTTCTCATAAAGATTGTTTTTCGCCCGGTCGCAATGATTGCGTCGTCGGCTCGGAACTCATGAATTATCTTATAAGCAACGTTGATATAATTTTACAAAGCCACTCGCATATTTACGCGAGATCAAAGCCATTAAAGTGCGTGGTAGCCGGAAGCCGCGGCATGGTTTGGGATGAGAACTGTGTTGCGAAGAATGAGTTGGAAAGTGTCATGAAGAAAGGAAATGGAGCGATCGCGTTTTCGGTCGGCACGGGCGGGCAATCAGTCAGAGAGGTTGATACAAATAGCGAGATAGTTAATTATTTGGCTAAGTACATGGGATCGAATGTCTCACCCTCGTTTGGGGTTTTGAAGTTCGAGGTCGCCAGAGACCAAATTCGAGGAGAGTATGTCAGCGCCGTCGGGTCTTTCTTCGACAGCTTTGTGATAAATAATTGACCGCTACCGGCAGTTGGCGATTTCTCCATTGACTGCGATGGAAGAAAAGATATTACATAGAGACGGCAAGTCTGGAAATTGGGGGAGAGGCGCTGTGGCGGTGGTCATCCCGACTTACAACGAAGAGCAAAATATCGTCGAGGGGATTATGAAAGAGAACTCATAGTGGGTTTTGATCGCCAAGCGAGCCACGCAAAATTCGTCGCGAGGCTCGAAATCAAGCCCGACGGCGTGCCATAGGCACGACGAGGGCGCAGATGAAGAGCCGCAGCAGAATTTTGCGCGGCGTAGCGGCGAAACGAGTTGTTATTGAACGATTTAACATAGACGAGTGGTCAAAACCCACTATGAGTTCAGAGTTGCCCTCGGCGTGGATCGTGGTGGCCGATGACGCATCCAATAATTCTTCGGGGAAGAAAAGCGGGGAGATCGAAGTTTCCTTTTAAGATTTTCGCGGAAGGGTTTTTACTGCCGGTTAGGTTATTGCTGAAGCGTCTGTTTTAGAGAGCGAACTCATATATTTATCACATGTTCGGTAGGATTTACGAGGCATTTTTCGTTGAGAAGCGCAAAATCGTTTTGCCTTTTTGTCTCGGGCGGATTTTTGTTTTGGCAAGGCGGGTTCATCCGGCTATCGCGGCCGGTTTAGCCGGCGCTTTTGTGTTATTTCTGATCAATTACGACTATTTTCTGATGTACTTGTGTCTACCACTACCCGCAGGTTTCGACGGGGCGTCGCATTTGGCGGCGGGCATAGAATACGCCAAAAATATTTTTCCTTCATTTTGGGGATGGACTCCGAAATGGCAGTTGGGTATGCCGTTTCCGGTTTTTTACCCGCCCCTTTTCTATTTTATTTTCGCTTTGCTGTCCAAACTATTTTATTTTTTCCCTGCGGTCGCGATTTTCAAGACCATCGTCATATCGTCCGTCCTTCTTGTGCCCGCCGCGTTCGCTTTCCTCTCTTACAAAATAGAAAAGACAAGGGTCTCGGCGTGGTTTTCCAGCATGGCGTCCGCTTTCGCCATCTCGACTTTTGGGCCCTATGGAAATATCGGCTTGAACTTGTACAGCACATTTAACGTCGGCCTGGTAACGCAGGCGCTCTCTCTACCGATGTTCGTTTTCTGGTTCTGTAGCCTCATTGGCATGGAGAACAGTCGTTTCCGCTTTGTTTTTTCAACGTTAGCCCTTTCACTTGTGGCGCTTTCGTCCGCGCACATGATTTTTCCGGCAGTTATCTTTTTTACCGCCGCGTTCGCGCTGTCCTTGAGGAGATCGTTCAAAGTTCGGGATAATGCCCGGGCAATTTTCAGGAAGGTTTTGTTGTATTTTTCGTCTGGTTTTATCTCGGTTGCTCTGGCCTCATTCTGGCTTGTCCCGATGATCGCGAACCGCAGATATTTTTTCGGCATTTCTCTGGGGATTGGAAGCGGGATCGGGGCGCAGAGCATGTTCGATCTTTTGGACGGGAGATGGTTTTTCGCGGCGGTTGTCGTTGCGGCGGTGTTTATATCCTTTCTCGCGCGTAAAATCGTCTGGTTTGCCGTCGCTTTTTCCGCTTTCTTGCTTGTTCTGCCGGCCGTCTTTCATTTGGAGAATTATTTTGAAGGATTTTCGGTTCACACTTACAGATTCGTGTCGGTCTTTTTGCTTTTTTCCGCTCCGCTTTATGGGTTCTTGATTTCGTTGGCTGTGAACTCGGTGAGGGTGAGAATAGTGAGACAGGTGATTTACTGTCTCGCGTTTTTTGTTCTTGTCCTTGTCTGGGCGCGAGGCCTTGAGTATCGTAACTACGCCGGTTTCGATTTTGAGTATGATCGGGGGGAGACCTTGAGAATCTTTAAAGCGTTGGACGGGGAAGACGGCCGATTCTTGATTGAATCATCCTTGGGCGGCCGGTCCTTGAACGCCGCTTTGACATCGGGGTATGACTCGGGTCTGGACGGAGGTATTCTCGGCAGTCATGTGGTTTTTGTTGAGCCCTCGATCAGTTCGTATTTCGTCTTACCGACTCTAAATGCTTTATCTGTCCGGAACGAAACCGCTTCGATCGCCTCGCGTCTGAATGATCAAGTAAAAAAGACCGACAAAAAAGAAACAGATCGGTGGCTTCAGAACGCCAGATCTTTAGGTATCGAACATTTTTTGGTTTTTTCAAAAGGCGCGTTGACTAATTTTGAGCAAAGCTCGTTGGTTTTAGAGAAGGGCGTTTTCGGAAAATGGAAGCTTTTTGGTTTTAAGAATTTGCCCGCCCCGTCTCTCATATTCTCTCCGGCCGTCAATCCTGTGCTTTTGTACGCGCCGCTCGAGCCGAGGGGCGAATCTCTCGGTTTCGATTTTTTGAGCATCTCGGAGGATATTTACGCGAAGGGGAAAGAGGATATTTTTTTCGCGTTGGCAAATGACCGCATGATTGACGGCGGCGATGATGTTGGGGTATTCGGCGCCATGGCGGTCTTTTCTTACGATTATGCGGATATTGAAGCCGCTTACAAAAAGATAATTTCTGCCACTAAGACATTGCCGGTTTTTCTGGCGCCAAGCGGTGATCCTTTGTTTAGAAAACTTGGGGAAGCGCCGCGCGAAAACATTTTTATAATGGATTGGATAAACGGGGCGGAAAATTACGCCGAAGACAGGAACATCTTCTTTGACAGAGTGAAAAAAGAGGCGACAAGAGACGGCGTAGTCCGTCAGGAAGTCGCGGCCATTGTTTTCGGAAGCAAGGCTATCAAAGGGAAAATTGCCGGAGATCCCCTTGGGGAAGTTCGGCCATTCATAGTCAGGTCAACTTATTTTCCGGCTTGGAAAAATATGGCCGGCGGATTAAAAGATGTTTATCTGGTATCGCCCTCCTTCATTTTAGTTTTTACCAAGGACGAGATTAATCTGCGTTTTGAAACACCGCAAAGTGTTTTTCTTGGTTATACAATTTCCGTTCTATCTTTAGTCATTTTGGCGCTCGTTACCGTGAGCATTCGTTTTTCAGGATTGAAATAGGATCCTCCCGCATCGGTGGTTTATGACCCTGATCATGAACCCGAGCTGGAGCCGCCTCCTCCTCCGCCCCCCCCTCCAACATCAACACCGCCCAAGATGAGTTGATCCAGCGGGAGGGACCCGCACCGGAACCCTCTCGGGTAATCGCCGGTATCTGGAAATGAGACAGTGTCGGGAGTTCCGACCGCTATGCCGACTTTTCTGCCGTCTTCCAGTAACGCCCACACGCAGGCGCCCGTTCTGTCCGGATTGGGGGTGTATATGTAGCAGTAACCTTGGGTCGGGTCATTGATAGGATCAAGGGGCAGCGCGCTCATATAACTATTACTGATTAAGGATTTCATTCCGGCATCATCCGGCCACGTCGTCTCGAATACGTCGCAGCTCACTCCGTCGTAAGTGTACCCCGCGCTCGTTTCTCCGACGGCTGATACTTGTCTCCCGGAAAGTCCGATTTCCGGAAATAATTCGTCGGAGTTGCCGATAAATTCAAACGCCAGTTTGAGTTGTATGAGCTGGCTGATTCTCAAAGAATCGCGCGCTCGCGCGCGAGCGGATTGGAGATTTGCGAAGGTGATAGATGAAAGCAGGGAAATAATGGACATTACCACAAGCAACTCTACCAATGTAAAACCTCTCGCGTTTTTCCGCCAGGACGAAGAAGCCGGCGGCGCGTGAACAATTTTTGTCGAATTTGTTTTGCTCGCTTGTTTCATAAAATCATTCCGCTTCCCTTATCGAGGAGGCAAGCGCGGAGCGTATCGCCACGGCGTCAATTTCTTCCAGAGAATTTTGGAAGATCACGAATGACGCAGACAAGCAGATTAGGCAAAAAACCAACAGCATGAAATTCGCGGAGCGTTCGCTTCCGGCCAATTTGTATTCAACCAACAATTCCGAAAGCCGGAGGTCTTTCCGGCGTGAGGCGTGGGAATGGTTCGGCCCATGAGCCGAGCCGGTGAATTTTTTGCGCATACAATCATTATACCAAAAGCGGGCCAAAAACGTTTTGCAGGCGAGTGAAAATATACCCAAAAATTGTCGTATTTCAGCTGTTTTTTTCGGTATGTCATTAGGCCGATTGGGGATAAACTAATCCTTCTTCTCTTGTTGATGATATAATTATTTTGAATGTTACTTATTTCATATCAAAATATAATTATTTATGCGTAAATCAACTTTGCTACTTGCGGCGTTTTTTGTTTTGGTTTCCGTTTTTCTGATACCCGTGAACTTTTCCTTAGCCGATCGGTCGGATAGTTCCAACTCTACTTTGGATATTTTTTCGTCCCTGGTTAATTCGCTCTCAAGTATTGTCAGAACCTTGGCTTCTTCAGTCGCCTTACTTGTATCATCCGATACCCAACTGGCGCAGGTTGGAGGTTCCGGCAATGTCACTTTTGAAGACACTTTTGACTCAGGTTTTCTCCAGAACGGTTGGACTTGGAATGATCCTCGGGGAAACTCCGGCCAATCTATATCCGCTGGTCATCTTGAGATCTTCATCCCTTCGACTAACGAGCATGATTGTTACGGAACAACTAGAAACTGCCCGACCCTCCTTAGAAACATAAATCCAGGCGACAAGATATTTGAAGCCAAAATAGACGGAGACGCCCTAACCCAAGCCTACCAGGCCTACGGAATCATGCTGGAACAGGATGCCAATAACTATTTAAGATTTGAATTCCGCTCCAATTCAGTCGGAGTCTTTGCCGCGGCCTGGAAGATTCTGGGCGGGGTTGGCTCGTCCGCCATAGCGGAAAAGGCCGTTTCCCTGGGTTCAGCTAATAATTACCTGCGCCTCACCAGATCAGGCGACACCTACACCCTGGATTACAGCCAAGACGGCTCATTATATATCTCGGCTGGTTCCTTTACCCTGTCTGGCTTTGCTCCGGCCAAGGCCGGCCTCTACGTCATCAATGCCGGCGCCAACTCTCAAACTACGGCCAAGTTTGATTATTTTAAAATCTCCGGCTCGGTGGCCGCCAGACAAGACGGAGTCTGCGGAGAAACCAGAAACTCCTGTAATCCAGGAACATTTATAGACGTAGATGATTCCCTAACCCAATACCTCTGGACTTGTAATGGCAATGGAGTAGGTGGAGCTACCAACGATCCCTGCAGTCTTACTATTCCCGTCAATCCGCTAACCTACACCCTCTCCACCCCAACTCCCTCAAACGGCTCCATCAGCAAATCCCCCAACCAAACAACTTTCAACCAAGACGACAGGGTTACCCTGACAGCAACGCCCAATTCTGGCTATCGGTTCGGAAGCTGGAGCGGAGATGCCAGCGGCACGGTCAATCCTCTGGATATCATCATGAACGGGAACAAGAGCATTACAGCCATTTTCACCCAGATTGTTACTCCTCCTTCCGGCAACACCTTCTACATTAGAAATGGAGGAACCGGTAACGGTACCAGCTGGACCAATGCCTGGGGAAATTTCTCCAACATAGACTGGAGCAAGATAACTCCCGGGAAAACCATCTGTATAGCTGGAGGAACCTACAACGGACCATTCAATATACAATCAAGCGGAACAGCCGGTAATCGTATTACAATCAAAAGAGCCACCACGAGCGACTCTGCATGCGGTACAGGAACAACCGGCTGGAGTTCTTCGTATGATGCGCAGGTCATAATCGGAGAACCATCTTCCAAGATTGGGGTTACTGCGACAAATCGGCCCTATGTCACCATTGATGGCCAGGTAAAAAATGGAATCAAGGTCCTCTTTGGAAAAGGGGATTTTGGGGCCGAAGGAATCATAATTTCCGGGGAATCTGATTATTTTGAACTACGAAATATTGAAGTCCAAGGACCGGGATGGGATGATTATAATCACGTACTTGATTGTGGGAAAGATTCCTCCAAATGTGGCAAAGATGCTGTTATCGTAAACGGAATCAACGATGGTTCAGGTCGTGGGTATAACCGTAGGCCTGATCATGTGATCTTGTCCGGCTTGACCATTCATGGGGTTGGTGTAGCAATCCGTTTTGCTCATGCTGATTATGGGACTATTGAGAAAAGTGACGTCTTTGATATCGGAGCAACAGCGCGTGGTGACCATCCGGATGTTTACTATATTGAGGATGCGAATCATGGCATCTTTCGCTATAACTACACGCATGATTACATTTCAGAAGGGCTTTACATCGTTGGGTGGAACTATTACAGAGATTGGAAAATTTATGGAAACATCTGGTGGGGCGGTCCAGGAGGAGAAACCAAAGTTGGCCAGACAGGCTTGAAATTTGACGCTGAACCAGGTGTCACCATCGAGGAATTCTCCATTTACAACAATATCTTTGTGGATATTTGGAGCCCAGTTCGTGTTATTCGTGGTAATATACAAGGTATTGCATTTTTCAACAATATTCTTTGGAAAAGAGGATATCCCCCAGCTTCTTCTGATCACGACTACAATTGGTACAGCGGATCAGACAAATACAGCGAACCCCATGGCATTGCGGGCGGATCTATTGACCCCTTTATCAGTGTTGCCAATAAGAACTTTCAGTTAAGTTTACCAATTCCTGGAGCATCACTGATTACGCTATGTGGGTCGGACATTGATTGCAAGAAAGACATGCTTGGTACCACCCGCGGAGCCGACGGCACCTGGGACATTGGGGCCTACGAATATGTCGGGGGACCGGTTTCCAATAATCCGCCGAGCGTGAACGCCGGGAATGATCAAACAATTACTTTGCCAGTCAATTCTGTTAACTTGACAGCGGTTACAAGTGATCCTGATGGCGACGCTATTTCGGTTACCTGGAGCAAAGAGAGTGGAAACGGGACGGTAAGTTTTTCAAGTTTTCAGTTATTATCAACAACGGCAACCTTTTCTACCGGTGGTGCCTATGTTCTCAAAGCTACTGCAAGCGATGGGAGAGGGGGAACGGCCAGCGACACTGTTAATGTTACTGTGAATAATCCTGTGGACCCTTCAGCTGTCCCCAAAACTCTGACTGCTATGAGTCAGGAAAAGTTTAATAGTTGGCTACAATCCTGGAGTGCTAGCGCCGATCAAACTATTTTGGCCTCTTACCCTAATACTGAAATGGGAGAGGAAATTGGATGGCTGGTGGCGCCTTTGCTTAATGGATTGTACTACGGGTACAAGGCAACAGGCGACGTTAAGTGGGTTAACTATCTGGTAAATTGGGCTGACAAGTTGATATCAAGGGGAGTCGATGGCCCAGACGGATACATAGGTTGGCCAAAGGTTGGTGCATCTGGAACTGCGGTTGACGGCACAGATCAATTATATATGGACAGCCTTCTTGGTGAAGCGATGGCGATGAAACCTATCGTTTTGATGGCTTATGAGATACTAAACACACCATCTCTTGTAGCTACCTATGGGCAGAAAGCCCAGAGTTATTTGGATGTATCGAAAGAACTGTTTGAAAAGTGGGAAAGTCGCGGGGCCTGGAGGGAAACTGCTAATGGTGGTATTTGGATCGTTCTTCAGTACGGGATCAACAGGTCGACCAATACCTGGACGAGTGGATATGACCAAAGATTCAGTGCCTCGCTCGGTTTCTCGGTACCCAACAACAAAGCTAACGAAATCGCGAGTTGGCATCTGGCTATGTACAAAGCGACAGGAGACTCGGTTTATCTTGATCGCGCAACAAAATGGTTTCAGCTCTTAAAATCGAGAGTAAGACCCACAAGTGACGGAACAAAATATCAAATATGGAATTACTGGGAACCGGCAGGGGCTTGGGACTATACGCTATCCGGACAGACCAAGCATTGGGTTGGTGTTCACCCGTCAGCTGGATATTACTCAATAGATGCACAGGGAATTGTTGAAGCTTATGAAAATGGCATTGTTTTTAACGGTTCAGATATGAACAGATTGATCACAACGGCGCTGGCCGAAAACAGGTATTGGACGGCCTTGGTTGCCTATCATACATCTATACAAAATTCTTTTGAGTCAAGTAACCAGCCCGGAGGGTGGAACGGTTTGCAGTCAACTCCGCGGTATCTTGCAATGCAAAAAAGTTTACTAGTGCCGGATGTGGGAGTTGGAGACACCATCAATGTTCAAATCGGAGCTACCACCTTTAACCTCTCCCAATCCGGTACCTATCGCTTAGTTGGAACAGTAACCGCGCTAAATACGGGACTTAACTCTTTCTTCATAGATATTGACTCCAACCCCGGTTCTGACGAGGCTAAATCCTGGCACATTATTCCTGCGGCTGGCTTACAAAGCGTCCAAGTTTCTTGGAACGGAACAGGCGTTGCTAATGGCTGCTATGACACTCCGGCCTGCGCCGAGTTCAATCCTAAAACCTTTACTCTCTCCTCCGGTACTCATACTATATATATTAACAATCGGGAAACCGGTACAGGCGTTCAGGACATTCGTTTTGAGCTTTACACCTCCCCCGTTTCATCCAAATTCCAGATGGGTGATCGGGTAAGAATAAACAATACCGGAGTCAACATCCGCACAACTCCTGCCGGCACAATAGCCGGAAGCAAAAACACCGGAGACTCCGGCACAGTTATCGGCGGCCCAACCCCCGCCTCTCTCTCCGGCGCCCCATATATCTGGTGGAAGATTGATTTCGACACTAACCCAGACGGCTGGATAGCCGAAGAATATGCCGATAAGGTTACCGTGGTTGATGATACTTACACCCTCACCACCCCAACTCCCTCAAACGGCTCCATCAGCAAATCCCCCAACCAAACAACTTTCAACCAAGGTGACAGGGTTACCCTGACAGCAACGCCCAATTCTGGCTATCGGTTCGGAAGCTGGAGCGGAGATGCCAGCGGCACGGTCAATCCTCTGGATATCATCATGAACGGGAACAAGAGCATTACAGCCATTTTCACCCAGATTGTTACTCCTCCTTCCGGCAACACCTTCTACATCAGAGACGGAGCCACCTCCTCGTCCTGTACCGACTGGACTAATGCCTGCGACTCTCTTCCGGGAACTCTCCAAAGAGGAGCCACCTACTACATCGCCGACGGCAGCTACGGCAGTTATACCTTTGATGATCCCGTTTTTGGTACTCAACTCATTACCATCAAGAAGGCCACAGCGTCTGATCATGGAACTAATACCGGTTGGAGTAGTTCTTATGGGAGCGGGC
>Ga0209542_10006826_pt1 | contig 22043 bp, 15 predicted proteins | sample RifCSPhighO2_01_FD_184028 | JGI IMG/M metagenome (GOLD analysis project Ga0209542, IMG submission 184028) | Soil microbial communities from Rifle, Colorado - Rifle CSP2_plank highO2_0.1 (SPAdes) (version 2) | ecosystem: Environmental > Terrestrial > Deep subsurface > Rock core/Sediment ... | reverse complement strand
TTATCTCCACGATAAAATTTCTGATAAAAATTTACCTGGTCATTCTTTTCAAAACCAATCCCCGAATCCCGCACCCTAACAGTAATACCATCGCCCTCATCTTCAGTCTCAACCACAACCTCGCCGGCTTCGGCGTATTTAATAGCATTGTCAATAAAATTAAACACCACATGCCGGACCTTTTCAGCATCCATGGTAACTTTCGGCAAACGACAACTAGACCAAGCTATTGCCAAACCTTTTTCTTCGGCACGCATCTTCATCTCTTCAACAACCGAAGTAATAGTTTCACAAATATTGCCAGACTCAAAATTGTATTTCGTTCTCCCCTGCTCGATACGAGAAATATCCAAAAATTCATCTACTAATTTAACTAAATGCTCATTTGTTCCTTCGACATTGCTCAAAACCGTACCCATCTTCTGATTTATTTTCCCGTAAGCACCGTCCTTAACCAACTCCACATAGCCTTTTATAATTGAAAGCGGGGTGCGCAACTGATGGGCCGCGATCGATAAAAATTCAGTTTTTTGCTTATCTAGTTCCTGTAATCTTATATTGGCCTTCTCCAAAGAATGAGCCAGGGCTTGCGATTCTTCCTTTTGTTTCCACTCTTTGGTCGCACTCCGGACGAGAGAATAGCCTAAAATCATTACTAGTATAAATAATCCGGTATCAATACCAAATTGTTGCCAGGATTCAAAAACGAAAATACGAGAACCAAAAATAATTAACAAGAATGCGACCATTAACTTAGTTGAAACTATCTTAATGTTAAATAATCCATGCTTTGCGACCGCATAAGCAACAAAGGCGGTTAATATTACAAATGATAATGGGCCCAAGAAAACTCCCGCCGAAGATTTAAAAATTACCACGGCGATGACAGTCATTAATCCCATTAGAGAAAAGGTGGACAAAACTCCCAAAAGAAAAAGCATCATCTTAAACCTTTCCGCACCCGAAGATTTTATAAACTTATAGATAAGGATACCAAAACTCAGAATAAACAACCCCACGAAATCTAAAAGAAAAACAACAATCCCGGGTCCAGGCGTTGGCACAGGGTTTCCGTTTGGATATTCAATTGATGTAAATACTAGAGGTAACAATGAAGCCGCGGCCGAGACCAACATTAAAATTCCTAAGGGCCACAAATGTTTTTTCTTGAAAACAAATTCCGACCCCGGGAATGTACTTACCAACAAAATCAGGGTCGGCCCAATAAAGGAACAAACAAACATTACCGCCCTGACCCAAAACAACTGACTCTCAGGGGTCGGTTGCAACGGATGAAGCGAGATGTAATTTACAACGATGTAAAAATCAACCAAAACCGTTAAAATTGCGTACAAACGGTTCGTCCAGCTAGTCTTGTCTTTTAAATAAATAAAAATACCCAAGCTGGTTGACGCAAAAAAAGTAATGAAACTCAAAATAATCTGAAACGCCTGTATGTCTATGTCGAACATAAAACAATTGCCTTTTAATGGAGTTTGCTGATATACTATATTATACATTATCAAAGGACATTATTCAAACCTTTCTATGCTAACCGACATAAAATCTCTACCAAACTACTCAACTTGGAAAAATTCCATCCTCGACCAAGCTGGTTACAAATCACTAAGCCCACTGGAACAGCTTAAATATTTATCCCTTCTTGGCCACTTAGCAGCCAGTTCACACAATACCCAACCTTGGAGATTCAAGATCGACCAAACGGCAGCGGAAATAAAAATTTTTATTGACGGTAACTATATCTTATCCGCTTCAGATGTTGATGGAAGACAAACTGTTATTAGCATCGGCTGCGCCATCCAAAACATTGAATATGGCGCGGCCTATTTTGGCCAGGATACAAAAATAAAAATAATTAATGAAAATAAAGAAGATTTTAAACCTTCAAATGCCAAAAACAAACTAATCCCCGTAGCTAGCATTACAGTAGTCGCTGCGGAAAACCCCGTTCAACCATCTTATGACCTCAAAACACTTTTTAAAAGAAAAATAATGCGGGCTGAATATGACGAAAAAAGGACGCTATCACCAGAGCTCGGAGAAACTATCAAAGGATATGAAAAAGACAATTTAAAAATCCACCTCGTTACTGATCGACTAAGACGGCTTATGATCGGCGAATTCCAGGCTCAAGCGGATAACTATGTTATTAACTCCAATAAATTCAGCCGTGAATTGGGTAGTTGGCTCTTACCGAATGGCACCGATAGTTTTATTGGCATGCCTGGGTTTGGTTTTGGTTTAAAAGACGACGAAGCAGAACGGCTACACAAAGGCTTACTTGGCGAACAACCGCTTTATCCAGAAGATGGCCTAAAATTTGCCACTGGCGGTAAAATCGGCATTGAAAAATCCCCGGCTATTTGCTTTATCACTGCTGCCGACGATTCTATCGCCGATTGGATTGCAACTGGTAAAATTTTACAACAAATACTTATTGTCGCAACTGAACACGGTCTTTCTACAGCCATTCACGCTGGTATAAGTGAAGTCGCTATGATCAACAAACTATTTTCCATGACTTTTTTACATTCTACTCAAAAAATTATGACCTTAGTCAGAATTGGTTATTTAAAAAGAGAGTCTGATCAAGAACGACCACACTCCCCTCGCTGGCCTTTAGATAAAGTCTTGATCTAAATTCTACTGGTAAATTTTTACTTCTAAAGTATTTTTGTTGAAAGAGAAACGCGGTGGATATTGGTAACCCAGCCTTAGACGAGCCACTATTTCTCCAACTATAGCGCCAGAAGCTTGAGCGGTTGAACCCAATTGAGGAATAATGGTCGAGGTAGGAATCTCACATTTCTCTTCGATGATTTTCAAGAGCTCTCCCTGCCGATAATCACTACCGATCAGTGAATCAACAAAATTAAAAAATACCTTGCGGTTACTACCGTTGTCACAAACATCGGCTACCGCCTGGATTAAAGAATCATCCGATTGCCCATAGGTTAGGGGCAATTTTTCGTCTAAATCATATCGTTCAACTTCCACCTGGACCACCGAACCCATGTCGCTCGCCATTATTAATGGTAATTTTCTCTTTCTTGCCTCCTGGCGAAGCATCAGTTTAATTTGCGGGTCGTCAATTTCTTCAACTAAGATGTCAATTTTTGGTTCGTTACCGTCGCCATCAAAAAAGGTCGTTAGTGTTTCTTCGGTTATTCCTTCGGTGTAGGCATAAACATTAACAAACGGGTCAATACTATTTATTTGATCTGCCACCACCTCAGCCTTATTCCGCAAACCAATATCCATTGGCCCGCTCCTTTCAGCACTACTTTTCACCATGTCAGAATAAGTCAGACGCACCCGATTAATATTCTCCATTTTATACATGACCTTATCCGCTATTTTGATATTATTAGGCCGCAAGTCCATGACAATATTATGAGTAATATTACTGCCCACACTACAACCCACCACCCCAACAACGGTATTATCAAAAATTTGCCGAACTTCACGCCAAGACAAATTTCCCTCGGGATTATTATATAACATGGAATTACTCGCTACCGACACAATCTTATGCCAATAAGGATCAGAATAATGGACTATATGTTTCCGCCCGGGATAATAAACAAAATAACCATAGCGTAAAAACTTTTCTTCACTTTCCAAAACTTCAAAATATTTTTCCCACTCGGTATTAAATTGGTCGCGCAATGTTATACCAGAGACATCGGTTCGAGGTGAAAGAGCTGCCAAAGTTAGCCGTTCATTTAAACCAAAAATAGTCGCCTGGGTTAAGTCAAATTGGGCCTGGGGTGGAAAACGTAGCCACACTTCGTTATAACGAATGCAAATCTCGCCACCCTCAATTTTAATGGCTTGCTGATTAAACAAATCCTCTGCTCGCCAAACAATCGGCTTGGTGGCTAGATGATCATTTTGCATATTACTTAAGATTAATTTTTAATTGTCGGAATGTTGTGTGGATATTTTTAGTCAATTCTTTTGCCGCTACCAAAGTCAAGACAATGGCGTGACTGACTTCTTTATCTATCATCTGACGCAATTCCTCTCCAGTCAGTTCGGCCTCGGGCAATTTTCCTTTATAAACAAACATGCTCCCTAATTTCGTTAAACCAAAAACAATTTTCTTACGTTTTAATCTCAACTGTCTTGTCAGGTTAGCCGAATCAAAATTTTTACCCAAAAAAAACTTTAAAGTCTTAATGGAAATCTTCTTCCTTTTTAATAATTTATCGATAAAAGATACCAATTCTTCCAAATCCAAAAAATAATTTGGGTGCTTGTGACCAAGTTCGCCCACTCTCAGGTTATGAAATAAATTATTGTCCAAATTTAAAGTCTTATAAGCTAATGGCCAGGCCAATACCGTTGGCTTGCGACTTTGTTTGAAACAGACCAGGTGCTTAAATAGGTGTTGATTAAACATGCCAGTCAGATAAACCGCTTTGTCATGAGACCAACGATTTTTCTTAATCGTCGCCTCTAAAGTTAAGGCAGTGGCCAACTGGGTAAAATTAAATTTATTTATGCCACCGGCATCGTCCGGGTTATAAGCACAAATACGGGAAATGGTAAAAACCTTCTTGAGTCCGGCTTTTTTTCCGTGGTAAATTTTATCAATAATTAAATCTGAATAATTTATCCCTGTAGCCAAACCTATTTTAAAATCATCGCTGAACTCTGGCGTCCCAACCACCGAAATATACCGCAAAGAAAACCACTCCTCTTTTTGAGCCCCTTCTCGGTCTTGATATTTAACTCGTGTAAGCCAAACCTGAGATTTTTTATCATAAGCATCTAATTCTGGCACATCCCCGTAACGCCTAAAATTCTGGCGACATAAAATAACGGCTTGTTTTAACTCTTTACTGTACCATTTGCTTTTAAAAAAATCCTTGGCCAAATAAATTGACCAATCAGCACCATTTATTTCCCCGACCAATTGCGGTCGGGATTTCCATTTTTTACTTATAACAGACAACTTTGATTCCATAATTTAATTCCTCACTCCGCTTCCTACCGCTTCTTCCAATGTTTTAAAATTATCTTTTTTTAACAACTTTAACAAACCCCGATTTAACCTTCGAACCATCAAAGGGCCTTCGTAAATAAAACCGGTAATCACTTGCACGGCGTTTGCTCCGAGTTTAATTTTTCGATAGGCATCTTCGGCCGTAAAAATTCCGCCTAAACCGATAATCTTTAACGCACCTCTGGTTCTTCGATAAATATGCTCGATCGTCTTATCACTCTTTTGCTGTAAAAGCTTACCGGAAATACCACCGGGATGATTGAGCTCTGTTGCAGTCGAAACTGGTTGGATCGTATCACGTTTTTTAACTAAATTAGTGGCCACAACCCCGGTCAACTTGTATTTCAAACATAGGTCGATAATTTTATCCAACTCGGCTAAATCGTAATCTGGGCCAATCTTTACAAAGATATCCTTCTGGATATTATTTAATTCTCGAAACTCCGATACTTTTTGAAGCAGATCTTCAATGAAATTTATCTGCGCAAAAAGTTCACATTTTGCTACATTAGGGCAACTAACATTTAGGGTTATATATGTCGCTTCCTCATAAATTTGTTGATATGACTCAAAATAATTTTTAACCATTTCTTCTGGAGACAGATCGTTATTCGGCGCGATGCTTATACCATAGGGATAACCGCCAACTTTTAACTTTAAAAATAGTTTTTTCATCTTTTCTATGCCACAATTAGCCAAGCCATAATAGACTATCAAAGCTTTGTCCTTCGGCAGACGCCACAATCTAGGTCGTGGATTACCCGGTTGTTCTTTTAAAGTAAAAGAACCTAATTCCGCGTGACCAAACCCGAGCATTGGGTAAGCCTGGGGTGCATCCATAAATTTGTCGAAACCAGCTGCCAGGCCTACAGGATTTTCTAGCTCAATTCGGCCTAATTTTACTTTTAATACCGGCGATCGGACGAAAAGAAATTTCTTAATTAAAAAATTAATCGGCCATAAACTTGCCGCTAAACCCAAAAATTTTATTACAAAATGATGAATCGTTTCTGGATCAAACCGAAAAAAAATGGGTCGAATAATCTTTTCGTAAATCATAAAATAATATACCTACATTTCATCGACTGTCTCGATGGTCAAAACGCTGAGGGCGTCTTTAATCGTATCGCGGACCGCAAGTGTAAGTGCTAAGCGAGCGTACCCCAATACCGGGTCTTCAGTGTTTAAGACACTATGTTTGTTATAAAAATCATTAAAACACTGTGCTAAATCAAAAGCGTATTTTGCGACGACTGACGGATTATAATTCTGCCAAGCTTTTTTCGTTACTTCTTCGTAAGAAGCAATCATTAATAATAAATTCTTTTCTTCATTTTCTTTTAAAACAGAGTAATCGATCTCCAATTGAACCAACCCATCTGTTTTGGCCTTTCTCTCCAGACTATTAATACGGGCCACGGCGTATAAAATATAGGGTGCGCTAAACCCCTCAAAGCTAACTGCCTCCTGCAAATCAAACACAATTACCTTCTTAGCCTCATGTTTTTGCATTGTAAATTTTAAAACTGCCAGAGCCATGGTCAGGGCTGTATTTTCCACTTTCTCTTCAGACCAATCAGCGTGTCGCGGTTCAATCTCTTTTTTTAAATACTTCTTCACTTCGTCGCGTAAATCTTCATATAAAACTACATTACCTTCACGGGAAGACATCTTACCACTTGGTAAAGTCACCAATCCACAACCAATGTGCGTCATTTTATTTTTAAAACCGTATAATTCTAATATTTTAAACATTTGTTTAAAATAGAACTCTTGTTCTGAACCAGTAACATTGATACTTTCAACTACGTCAAAGTTATCAAATTTCTCATGTGCCAAAGCCAAATCGCTAGTTAGATATACTCCGGCCCCGGTTGCTTTACGGAGTAAAGCAATATCTAGACCATACTTTTCTAAGTTGATAATTAAAGCTCCCCGCTCACCAACTTCGGCGATCTTCTTCTCCAGCAATTCATCCACGATGGCCTGGCCTTTATCTTTTATATCGCTTTCATAAATAATTTTTTCATGTCTAGTCCAGAGCTCCTCATTAATTTTTAAGAAACCTTGCATGCTCCAGTCGCGTGTTTTATCAAATAACGCCATCACGTCCGGTTCGCGGGCTTCCAACTTCTGTTGTAATTCATCGAGCTCCGGTCGAACTTCCTCCTCATGCTCTTTGATATATTTACTGGCTTCGGTATAAACCTCGCCCAACCATTTTTGCGAGTTATCTCCCGGAATCTCATCCGGATGAAATTTCTTTATCCCCCACAGACACCTTACGACATGGGCACCAAAATCATTAATGTAATTTATCGGAATAATGTTAAAATTCGCCTTACGAAAAATCTGCACTAAAGCGTTACCGATACAAGAAATGCGTAAATGTCCAATATGAAATTCTTTGTGAGTATTGTTAGAAGGGTATTCAATAAGCACTTTTTGATTTTGGCCGGCCTCAAAAAAACCAAGCGCGTCCCCTTCCTTTTTTAATCCTTCCAAAACTATTTCGGCCAGCCGGCCAGTATTTAAATAAAAATTAAGATAAGGACCAAAAGATTGCACTTTTGTTATAAGTGGATCATTAATAGCTTTAAACTTTTCTTCCAAATCTTTTGCTACTTCCACTGGATTTCCTCCCTCTTGTTTGGCGATCCCAAAACAACCAAACGCCAAATCCCCCATTTCTGGTTTTGGTGGAATACTAAATTCCATCTCGCCTTGCACACCTAAAATTTTTAGATGTTCCTTTAAATTATTAGTATATTCAATAGACATAGTATTATTCACAAGGTCTAGCTTCTAAAACTTTAGCTGGTTCGATATATTTCAAAATCTTAACTTCATAATAGGCCTGCCGCTCCGGCTCAAGCAAAGCGGTATTAACATACTCTTTTTTACTCAATGCCACGTCGGCGATTACTTTTATAATTGGTTTACCTAAATAACAATCAGGTAATTTTTTCTTTAGATCTTTCACCTCTCCAGCATCAAAATATACTGGCAAACCATTCATAAATTTTATTTCACCAGTCGCCGAATCAATTACCGGCATTTCACCTGGGCCACCTGTATAACCGGCACTTACTTTTAAAGTAACCGATGATTGTTTATCAGTACTATTTGTTAATTGGTTCAAATCTCTAGGCCCAGTCACGTCAACTAAACTACAACCACTTATAACGATTACACTTATAACCAAAAGCAAAAAATATTTCCTCATAATATTAAATTACTTTTACAAAGAAACGACTTCCTTTTTGTAAGACATCACCAGGCTTAACTTCTGTGTCAAAAGAATCCACCTTTTGGTCGTTTAACTTCACGCCGCCCTGTTGGATAACCTGCCGAGCCTCAGATTTACTACTAGTTATCTTCGACTCGATTAAAACAGTAATCACATCGTAATTAGTCGGTTTAATTTCTGGTATGTCGGTTGGCTTTTCTTTACTACTGATCACTGTTGAAAAATGCTCTTCGGCCTGCCTAGCGCTTGCTTCACCTTTAATCATCTTCACAATTTCAAATGCCATTAATTTTTTATACTGCATTGGATTCTCTCCTTTTTCCATGGCTTTTTTTATTGCCCCAATATCACCCATCGGCACCTCCGTCAAAAATTCCAATCCGTTTAAAATTTCCTCGTCGGAATATGACATGGCCTTACCATACATATCCTCCGGTCTATCAGAGAGGTTAATCCCATTCCCCTTAGTTTTACTCATAGTGCGAGCATCGGGTGCATTCATCATACGATTGGCACGGACAAATTTTTCTTTATTCAAATAGGCTTTTGATAATATTCTGCCAGTTAACATATTAAAAGTTTGGTCAGCCCCGCCTATTTCCATGTCTACACCCATGGCTACCCCATCATAACCTTGCATAATCGGATAAACGATCTCATGCAAACGTATTGGATCACTGGCTTTCAAACGACGATCAAATAAATCTCGTTCCATAGTACGCTGTAAGGTTGTTTTTGACATCATTTTTAAAACCTCAACCAATTTTACATCACTTAACCATTCAGAATTTCTTCTAAATTGAACCGGGTTCTCGCCAGAAAAATCTATAAGCTGAGCTGCCTGCTCTTTCCAGCCAGCCATATTTTTCTCAATTTGTTCTTCAGTTAGCATATCACGTGTTGAATCTTTATCTGGGTCGCCTACCATGGCGGTGAAATCTCCAACTAAAAATATTACTTCGTGACCTAGATCTTGTAATAAACGCAGCGCTCTAATGCCCATAGCATGACCGACATGCAGATACGGACCAGTTGGGTCGAATCCTTGGTAGGCGCGTATACGTTTACCAGACATAAGCAATTTCCGCAAAGCTTCGACATCGGGATAAATTGCTTCAACCCCTCGGGTTAAGAACTCTTCAATTTTTTTCTCGTCAATTTTAACTGACATATCTAAATAATTATTATTAAGCTGTGTTTTACTAGTGGCTACCATAAAAATACATGCGACGCCAGCCTAGTGTGTTATCGTTGGCACTGTCAACCTAAAAACCGTTACCAAATCTCCTTGCCCTGGAGAAGGGTTAACACGTGATTTAACCTGTAAATCGCAACCAGCTGTCCCAAAACGCTCTTTGGCATAAGCGAGACCCATGCCAGTACCTCCCTTTTTGCCTACTGTTACTCCCTTTTGAAAAATATAACTAGGACTATCTGGATTAGTGTACATTTCTTCTGGCATACCACGTCCATCATCCCACACTTCAAAAACCAAATTTCTCCCTTCTAAAAGCAACTTAATCTTTAAATGCTCTGCCCCAATATCTCGATGCAAGGCATTCATCACGTAGCCACGCAAAGAATTGTATATGGTACCGTGAGGTATAGATAAACGGACAGCCTCCAAGTCTTCATAACTGGGCGAGATTTCTAACACCACTCGGTTTTGTGTACCGGAGTTATTGGCCGCCAATTCTTGAATGGCTTGTAGTAAGGGTTTAATTTCCACATTCCGATCTTTTTCGACAAACCGCTTGTCTATTTCTTTTTCACCTTCTCTACCCATGCGCAGAACCAGGTCTTCAAAGATATATACATACGCTTGCCACAAACTTACTACCCCAGTCCACAATCTTCGAATACTCTCTAAGTCAAGTTGCCCATTCTCGGGGTCCGTAACCTGCATGCTCAAAAAACCAAGATGCGTTAGTAGGCTATCTCGTGGAGCTTTTGCGTCGTGTTCAAAGTAAGCCTTAATATTGGCCGGCAAGTGGTCGGAAAGTTTGGGGCTTTCTAAAAGCACATCGAGATTACCAGCTATATTTTTTAGTATAATGGCTTGCTCGTCTTTAGCGGCCGATTCAAAACCATGTAAACTAAAATTAATCTGGCTAAAATTTCGATCAAAGGATTTTAACTTGGAAAAATAAAACTCCGGATCAGTTTTTACTTCTGTTTGTTCTCTTACTTTTAAGTTTCCCTCTCTGGCTTCAAAACTCATAATTTTAAACTTTTTAATTGCTCTTTTAATTTCTCTAATTTGGCGTTTGCCTCGGTTCTTTTATACTGCTCGTTATTCACTACATCTTCTGGGGCATTTTTAACGAATTCTTCATTTGATAATTTCTTCTCCAGGCTAGTTACATATTTTTCTGTTTCCGCTAATTCTTTTGCCAAACGAGACTTTTCTTTTTCGATATCAACTACTCCTGCGATATCCACATGTACGGCCACGTCTTTTACTACAAAAGTAATAGCGCTTTCTGGTCTCACAACACTTTCCCCAATTTGAATATTTTCTAATCTTGCTAATCCTTTAATGATCGAGATGTTTTCTCGTAGCACCAACTGGCTAACCTCTGCCTGGATTACCACATTTAATTTTTTCCCTGGTTCAATTTTATAATCCGCCCGCAAGGAACGGATACCGGAAATAACCGCTTTAATTAATTCAAAATTATTAATATTGAAACTGGAGTTCGTCTGTCTGCCTCTTGCCTCAGGCCACTTTTCAACCATTAATAATTTAGTTCCCTCAAAAATTTCGTGCCAGATTTCTTCAGTAACAAATGGGATAAACGGATGCCAAAGTTTTAATAAATTTATTAATACATACTGTAGCATTTCCTTTTTGTCTTCTTCAGTTTTTGCGATCTCTAGATACCAGTCAGCAAAATCATTCCAAGTAAAATCTCGCAATTTTTCACTAGCGAGAGAAAAATCATAACGATTAAATAATTCTTCAATTTCCGTAGTCACGATTTGTAAACGACTAAGAATCCACTCATCGCTTAAAGTTTTGACTTTCGGTATTTCAGATTCATTAGATATTCCGTCGATCTGTCCCAAGATATACCTAGAAATATTCCAAAGTTTATTAACAAAATTACGCGCTCCCTCCACCTTTTCAGTATAAAACCTGGCATCATTACCGGGGGTAATGCCAGATAGTAAACTCAAACGTAGAGCATCACAACCGTACTTCTCTATCATTTCTAATGGATCCACTCCGTTATTTAACGACTTAGAAAATTTTCTGCCTTTCTCATCGCGTAAAATACCGTGAATATATACATTGTAAAATGGTATGTCATCTAAAGTGTACGTGGTCATGAGGATCATCCTGGCCATCCAAAAAAATAATATTTCATGCCCCATCTGCATCCAACCAGTTGGATGGAATCTTTCCAAATCTTTCACTTCTCCCGGCCAACCTAAAGTGGAAAAAGTCCAAAGCCCGGAGCTGTCCAACCCCCCTCGTCTGGTTGGGTGTCTTGAACCCTTACCTCGTCGCCTTTGTACCACACTGGCACGCGATGCCCCCACCAAATCTGACGGGAAATGCACCAATCGCGTAGATTGTCTATCCAGTTTAAATATATTTTTTCAAATCTTTCCGGTGTAATTTTAATTTTTTTATCTTTGTCTCCATTATGTCCAACCGTTACGGCTTCACGCATTAAATCCTTGAGGGTTTTACCTCGTCCCGGAATTTCTTTGTTCACATCCACAAACCACTGCACCATTGGCAAGGCCTCTACAACGTCTTGGAAACGATCCGAGGTGCCAACATTCTGTACTATATCTTCTTCCTTTTCCAACAAATTATTTTCTTTTAACCAATTCACAAATTTCTCTCGCGCTACTTCTACGGTTAACCCCACATATTCCGTACCGGCCGCTTCCAACATTTTTCCGTCTTTCCCAATTACCGGGACGAAACCAATTGGGTCGCCTTTGGATTTTTGTTTTTCATACATCTCAAAATCCACTTGACTATGGGCCGGAGTTACCCCCAATGCTCCGGTACCAAAATTCGGATCAACGTTTTCGTCAGCAATAATTTTTATGTTCAAAGACTCTTTCGCCCCAACATCCGCAACAAAAGTCTGCCCAATATATTTCTTATACCTCTCATCGCTGGGGTTAACCGCAACAGCGGTATCCCCAAGTTTTGTTTCCGGACGAGTGGTAGCAATACTAATTGGAAAATCTTTACTATATTTAAAAGTATACAACTTCGCCGCTCGCTCAATATGAACCAACTCATCGTCTGAACAAGTCGATTGCCCTTTCACTGACCAATTCACTACACGGTAACCGCGGTAAACCAAACCATCGTCATACATTTTTTTAAATACTTCATTCACCGCTCGACTGCGTGGTTCATCAAAAGTATAGGCTAAACGGCTCCAATCACAACTGGTGCCCATCTTCCGAATTTGGTTTAAAATTGTCGCCTTAGAATTTTCCGAATATGCTCGGATCCTCTCTAATAACTTCTCGCGACCCAATTCCTCTCGCGGATGTTTTATCCCTTCTTTAGCTAATTCTTTTTCCACCTTGGCCTGAGTAGCGACCGCCGCATGGTCAGTCCCTGGTAATAATAATATCTTCTTCCCTTTCATTCTTTGGTAACGAGTCATTACATCCATAAGCGAATTTTCCAAAGCATGACCCAGGTGTAGAACACCAGTCACATTAGGGGGTGGAAATAATATTGAATAAGGTTCTCCAGTTAAATTATCCGGATTAAAAAACCCGCTTTTCTCCCACTCTTCATAAATTTTATCTTCGTACAACTTTGGCTCGTAAGCCTTTGGCAATTCCTTCATAACTTAAACATAGCTTAAATTGAAAGCATCCTTACTAGAGATTTTACAGTATTTAACCCCAAAACGCAAGTAATTTAAGCTCTTTTCCCCTTTTTACTTTGTCCACAGGGTTTATCCCGAACCTATATTTGACAGTTTTCGGATAAACTGGTAAAATTGCCAGTTATTTAGCTCGCTTTTAAGGCTCAAGGCTGGTAATATAAAGATCAACATGACTCTCTCGCCCCAAGAACAACTAAAACAAGTCTTGGGCGAAAGCCAGCATATTCTCCTGACTTTCTGCCCAAGTCAAAACGATGAGGCTCTGCCTCTAGCTTTAGCATGGAAAAACTGGTTTGAAAAACAAGGCAAACAAATAGATTTGGTCGTGGATAATTACGCCACGCCCGGCAAACTTAAATTTTTGAGCACTAAAGAAGAAGTGAAACCAAACATTACTAATTTGCAAAAATTTATTGTAAAAGTCGATTTAGAACGCGTCAAACTTGACACGCTAAGTTACGATATCAAAGACAAGATGCTTTATATTTATTTAACCCCTAAGGAAGGCATCATTACCAAAAACGAATTACGCACCGCTCAATCTACTTTCCGCTATGATGCGATCATCGTCTTGAACACCCCTGATCTTGAAAGCCTCGGGGGCATCTACCAAAACAATACCGACCTATTTTACCGAGTACCAATTGTGGATATTGATAACCACCCCGGCAATGAACATTTTGGTCAGATTAATTTTGTCGACATTACTACCCCAACCGTAACAGAAGTCACACTAAAAATATTTGAATCCTTACGTCCGGAATTAATTGACGAAAAAATTAGTACCAGTCTGCTAACGGCCCTCATTTTGAAAACCAAGAACTTCAAAGCCCCCAATCTTTCCCCTCAAACTTTGGAACTAGCTTCAAAACTCATCAATTATGGAGCGGATCGTGAACTTATTATGCGGCATCTTTATCGCTCACGCTCCATCTCCGCTCTCAAGCTTTGGGGGCAGGCCTTGAGCCGCTTACAAAGCCAAGCAGAAATTGGCCTAGTCTGGACTACTCTTACCCGAGAAGATTTTACCCGCTCCGGTGCCGCCGAAGATGAACTAAAAGATGTAATTGATGAACTTATCGTAAACGCCCCGGAAGCAAAAATTGTTATTCTCCTTTACGAGGATGGCCCGTCTAATCAAAATCCGCAGGAAATTCACGTCATCATTTCGGTAGATAAAAACTTTGACGCCACCGAACTTAGTAAAAAATATAATCCAACGGGTAATAAAAAAATGGCCAGCTTTATTATCCGAAAAGACACTCTGCAAAAAGCCGAGGAAGAAATAATTGAGCACTTAAAAAAAGAAATAAAAACCTCTCATAACTAAAAATTCCTTCTGAAACAGAAGGAATTTTTAAATTTAAATCAACGCTCTTCCAGTCATCTCCGGCGGCTGTTCTAGACCAAGGAGGGCTAAAACCGTAGGAGCGACATCCGCTAAAACACCAACCGGGTGCATTAGGCTCAAATCCCCTTCCGGCGGATCGCCAGACGGCCCGGCTTGACCCATAAAGTCCTTACCAATCACAAGCAAGGGAACTGGGTTAGTGGAATGCTCCTTATCTCGCTCGCCCGTTTGTAAATTTATCACTTCTTCCGCATTGCCGTGATCAGCAGTTACTAATACTATGCCGTTTCTAGCCAGACAATGGTCAACCACATTACCAAGCACTTTGTCGATCGCTTCACAGCCCTTAATGGTGCCGGCCAAATCACCAGTGTGGCCAACCATGTCAGCATTGGCGAAATTAGTAACAATAAAATCAAATTTACCGCTGTCGATCGCTTTAATAGTTTCCTTACCCACCTCGCTGGCAGACATTTGTGGCGCTTCATCGTAACTAGAAACTTTGGGCGAAGGTATTAGAATCCTTTCTTCACCTGGGAAAGCGTCTTCGATCGTTCCATTCAAAAAGAAAGTGACGTGGGCGTACTTTTCAGTTTCCGCAATATGTAACTGTTTTAAGCCAGCCTTACTTAAAGTTTCCGCCAAAGAATTCCGTACAATAACTGGGTTGTACGCCACGACCACTGGCAAATCTTTCTCGTATTCGGTCATGGTAACAAAATACAAATCTTTAATATAATTTCTTTCAAATTTATTAAAACCTGGCAATACAAACGCTTTAGTCAATTGCCTGGCTCGATCCGGACGAAAATTAAAAAATATTATCGCATCCTTTTCATTAACTTTTGCTACCGGTTCATTTTTTTCCATTATAACCGTTGGTATAAATTCCTCATCATAATTTTTACGACCATAGGCCTCCTCAATTACGACCAGTGGATCACTGCCGGTTTGTTCCGCCACCCCTTCCGCCATGGCCCGGTAAGCCTTTTCACAACGGTCCCAACGGTTGTCACGATCCATCGCGAAATAACGGCCGGAAATACTAGCGATCTTGCCCACCTTCAATTCCTTCATTTTTTCTATTAAGCGCGCCACAAACTCTTTACCAGAATTATAGACCGCGTCACGTCCATCCAAAATAATGTGAATATATACTTCCTTCGCAAATTTTTCCTGCCGGCATAAATCTAACAAAGCATAAAGATGCTCCTGGCTGGCATGGACATTGCCTGAACTTACCAATCCAACTAAATGCAAGGCTGATTTATTTTTTCGCGCGTGTTCAAACGCGCCTTGAAAGGCTTTGTTGCTCGAGAATGACCCTTCGCTAATTTCCTTGTCAATGCGGGGACAAGTTTGATAATAGACGCGGCCGGCCCCAATATTTAAATGGCCCACTTCAGAGTTACCCATTTCACCAAACAATAGACCCACTTCGTTCCCCGAAGCATACAGGGTCATCGCTGGATAATCCTTCAGATACCCCTGGTAATTTGGCAACTTGGCTCGAGAAATGGCGTTGCCATCATTATCTGGCGCCACACCCCAACCATCGTTGATTATTAACACTACTGGTCGATAATTATATCCCATATTTAAAATAAGGCTTTACCAGTCATTTCTTTTGGCTTAGGTAGACCCATCATTTTAAGCAATGTTGGAGCCACGTCGCCAAGCTTACCTTTGGAGCGAATCTTCTTAATTTTTAAATTCTTTGCGACTATGATACACGGCACTTTATTAACTGAATGTTCTGTATCGATTTCACCAGTTTTTAAATTTACCATCTGTTCAATATTACCGTGGTCAGCGGTAATAATCGCCTGGCCACCAGTTTTCAAAATTGCTTGCACCGCTCGTTCTACTTCGTGATCGACGGTCTGCACAGCTTTTTTACCGGCCTCGAATACTCCGGTGTGGCCAACCATGTCCGGGTTAGCAAAATTAACTACCAAAAAATCATAGCGGCCGGATTCGATACTCTTCACCACTAGATCACCAACAACTTTGGCATTCATTTCCGGCACCGTGGCATAATTATCTACTTTGCGCGATTCTACTTTCACCCACTCTTCATCACAAAAATGACTGGCATAGCCTCCGTTAAAAAAATATGTTACGTGGGCAAATTTTTCTGCTTCAGCAATACAAATTTGTTTTTTCGGACAAAGGACCTGAACCAAACTATTCTTTACGTCACGGGATGGATAAGCAGTTAAAACACTAGACAAATCGGGACCAAAATCAGTCATGGCGACAAAACGAATATTTTTAGGCAATTTTTCTCTCTTAAAGGCACCGGGATTTGCTTTTTCAAACTTCGGCTGGACAAAAGCTTTTGTCAATTGTCTTGCTCGGTCACTTCTAGTATTAAAGAAAAAAATCGCGTCATTACTTTTTATTGTCCCGACCGGTTTTCCGTCTTCAACGATTACGGTCGGCTCAATAAATTCATCGGTCTGACCGGAGTTATAGGCCAGTTGAATTGCCTCTTCTGCTGTATTAGATTTTTTCCCAATGCCACGGATCATGGCATCATATACCCTCTTGGTGCGTTCCCATTGTTTATTCCGATCCATCGCGTATAAACGGCCGACAATAGTAACAATTTTTTCTTTACCCTGAAATTTTGCTTTTAGTTTTGCCAAATGTTCTGGCGCGTCATATTGGCCAGAATCGCGACCATCGGTGAAGAGATGAAGATATACCTTATCTATTTTTTCACGATGTAGATAATCCAACAGGGCGTATAAATGTTCTGGACAAGAGTGGGCACTATTGTGATTGGACAACAACCCCATCAGATGCACCGCGGTTTTATATTTGCGAACATGATGCAAAGCCAATCCGAAGGCGTTGTTTTTAAAAAAGGTGCCATCCTTTATGGCGTCAACTATATACGCCGCGTCTTGTTTTACTGTTCTCCCAGCTCCAAGATTCATATGCCCAGCCTCGCTGTTCCCTTCCTGACCCCGAAAAAGACCAACTGCTTCGCCGCTGGCCTCCAGTTCAGTGTGAGGGAATCTTTTTAACCACTTAAAATAATTCGGGGCAGTCTTTGTTGTTATGGCATTTCCCTTATTTTTAGGCGAAGAAACCCCCCAACCATCCATGATAATTAGCGCTGTGGTCTTTTTTAAATCTTTCATAGTGCGAGTATTATAGCTCATTAGACCAAGTTAGGCAATTTAGCCGATAAGGTTCAAAACCTGCCTTCCCGATTTTAAAAAACCTTTTAAACAAGATTGTCTCTAGCCTAATACTTCTTCCTCAATTTCCATTAAACGATTATATTTTTCTACCCGTTCTGAACGAGACAAAGAACCAGTTTTAATAAACTCTGAATTTACCGCGACAGCCAGGTCGGCGATAAAAGTATCCGCGGTTTCACCCGAACGATGCGACACCACTACTTTATAACCACTCTCCTTGGCTAGGTTAATCGCCTGGATTGTTTCTGTAACTGTACCGATCTGATTTAACTTAACAAGAATAGCATTACCGACTTTCTCTTTAATCCCCCGCTCCAATCTTTTCACATTAGTCACAAATAAATCATCACCGACCAAATTTAGGTTCTTACCTAATTCTTTAGTTAACTTGGACCACCCCTGCCAATCATCCTCGCTTAAGCCATCTTCAATCAAAATAAGGGGGTACTTCTTGGCCCACTGTTTTAATAACCCAATCATTTTCTCATTGGTCCAACCTTGTTTGTTATTTAAAAAATAATATTTTTCATGATGGTAAAATTCTGACGCCGCCACATCTAACCCTAGAAAAACCTGTTTACCAGGAGTAAAACCAGCACTTTTTATCGCTTCCATTATGAACTGTAGGGCGCGTTCGTTGTTTAACAATTCTGGAGCGAAACCACCCTCATCCCCCACCGCAGTTTTATAACCTTTCTGACTTAAGATAACCGCTAGAGCATGAAAAACCTCGACACCTATTCTCACCCGTTCCGACAATAATTTATGACGCGGTATGATCATAAATTCCTGAACCGTTAAGCCGTTGTCGGCATGCCGACCACCATTTAAAATATTCATCGTCGGTACCGGCAATCGCCACTCTTTTTCTTTCAACTTGTACACCTCGCGTAAATATTTATATAATGGTTTTTTTGCCGCTGCCGCACCAGCCCGAGCCGCCGCCATAGAAACTGCTAGGATGGCATTTGCGCCCAGCTTGGATTTATTTTTTGTGCCATCAAGCGCAAGCATCTTTTCATCCAGCGCTACCAAATTATATACCTCTGCTCCCACTAAATTTTTAGCAATAATAGTATTAACATTTTTTACTGCCCTCAAAACCCCTTTACCGCCATATCTTTTACCGCCGTCACGAAGTTCCAAAGCCTCGTGCGTACCGGTCGACGCTCCGGACGGGACTTTTGCCACTCCAAATATACTATTGTCTAAAATCACCTTGGCCTCAACAGTAGGATTACCGCGTGAGTCTAAAATTTCCCTGGCTTGAATTTGTTTTATTTTCATAAAATTCTTTTAACTAAGCGAATATATCTTAACACAACGGGGTAAAAAAATAAACCCCAGACTGTGACAAGTCTGGGGCAATTTCTCTCGTGATTAATAAGGCATTATTTCATAAGTAACGTTTACGTTGACCGTTACATCCCGACTCCCTGAAGCGACCGCTGCCGGAGCGCCACCACCCTCGGCCATGCCAAAATTCAATCCATCTTTATAATAAGGAGAAACGCCATAGTCCGGCGCATACTCATTAAAGTTAACCACCGATCCTAAACGCATTCCCAAAGATTTAGCCAAATATTCCGCTTTAGCTTTAGCGTCATTCAATCCTTTTTCGCGCGCCACGGACTTTAGATTCTCTGGATCGTCAATAGTGAAACTCAAGCCACCAACCTCATTAGCACCATATTTACCAGCTAAACCAAGAACTTCGCTGATCTTAGAAAGATCACGAATTTTCACCGTTAACTGATTAGTCACCCGATAACCCTTTAACTCCTGGCCCTTGCCCTCGGTATAAGTATACTCTGGATATATAGTGTAATTGCTCTGCAAATCTTTATCTTCCATGCCCATCTTCTTTAAATCCGCCATCACTTTATCCATCACATTTTTATTGGCTTCTTGCGCCTTGGCCACGTCCTTATCAACATTCGAGTAGCCAATTGTGGTCATAGCTATGTCGTTACTACCCAGAGCCCGGCCCACGCCAGTCACCACAATCGTTCGTTCCATTTTAGGTGACATGCCAATCGTATCGTATTTCTTCAAATTATTGCGAATCAATGTCCCGATGAAGAAAATTACGTAAACCAACAAAACGCCCAAAAATGTTAAGATAATCTTTTTAACAAATTCTCCGCCCCAATAAGTACAATCGCAGCCACGGTCTTCGACACGACTAGGCGGCGGCGGGGTTCGATTTAAGCCTAATGGCATAAATTAATCCTCCCCACTCTTGTTCACCGTGCGGTGAAGCGAGTGGTAATAAATAATAAATAACTTTATTTTTTTAAGGCCTCTAACCCGGGCAGATCTTTACCACTTAAAAACTCAAGCATCGCTCCCCCGCCAGTAGAAATTAAATCAATCTGATCATCTAAATTTAAAGCTTTAATGACTTCTAGTGTTTCCCCGCCTCCGACCACTCCAAACGCTTTACCTTTAGAGCGAGCGGCAATAATTCTCGCCACGGCATGCGTTCCGTGATGATAAGGCTTGGTTTCAAAATATCCCATCGCTCCATTCCAAATAATCGTGTTTGCCTGTTTTAAATAACCGGCATAAATTCTGACCGTGGCCGGACCAATATCATAGATCCCCTCATTTTTATCTTTTAAATCCAGTTTAACCACTTGTTCCACTCTCGCTTTTCCTCCGTTTTTCTTGCCTACGACCACATCAACCGGCATAATAATTTTATCTGACCAAAGATGTTCTAGCGCCTCGGCTTTCAACCCTTTGTCAATCAGGGAATTACCAACTCTAAATCCTCGAGCAAAAAGATAAGTGTTAAATACCGCTCCACCTAACAATATTTTATCCGCAATCGGAAGCAATTTTTTTACCATCGGTAACTTTGTTTCTAGTTTGGCGCCACCCAAAACGACTATCAATGGTTTTTTTGGCTTTTCCATAACGCGGGTCAAAGTAGCTACCTCTTCTTCTAAAAGCAGCCCGGCATACGAGGGCAGTTCTCGGGCTAAGCCAGAGACAGTCGCCGAGTCACGATGGACTACCCCAAAGCCATCCAAAACAAACACCTCGCCCCATTGTTTAAAAAAACGCCGAGCGCTATCTTCATTTTTCTCCTCTCCCCTAATAAAACGAACATTGTCCAACAAAGTAACACTACCGGATTCCAATTGTGGTAATATTGGTTCACTTTCATACCACTCGTCAGCCGAAACAAAATTTATAGTCTCCCCCAACAAACGTCCGAGCCGGCGGCCAACGGCCTGCAAGCTAAATTCGGGGTTATAACCGTGGGGGCGGCCCAAGTGGCTTAAAATAATTATTCGTGCCCCTTTGCTCTGCAAATATTTAATCGTTGGCAAGCTTCTCACTATCCGATAATCCTCCAACACCTTACCGTTTTCAAGCGGAACGTTAAAATCCGTTCGCAAAAGAACGTATTTATTTTTCAAATTTTTCGCGGTCCTGACTGACCTAAATTTCATAGTCAAGCTAGTTTGACTATATTATACCACAAAGAAGTCCCTGCTCCAACCAAACTAATTTCCCCAGAGTTTTTCATAACCTTCGTCGCCCGGCCAAAGATAATTTTTAAAAATCCATTCCGCTAGATCTCTCGCCTCACTAAAGCGTGATTCGTTGGATTCTGAACCTAATACCACGATTCGAATCGCATGATGGTTATCATCTTCGATACGAACCGTAAAATTATATTTCGAATCATTAATAAAGCCAGTTTTGCCAACTATTTTATCTTCCGCAAAACGATTTGGCACCCAATTAGTCAAAAGCCAATTTGTGCTCCAAACCCGGCGTTCTTTTTTCATCCCGATTGGGTGAGAATAATATTGCCCAATCTGCAAAGTCTTTTTAATCTTATCAATTGCTAAAGCTTCTTTCAATAACTTTGCCACATCAGGGGCATCGGCAACATTCTTTTCGTCCAAACCAGTCGGTTCCACAAAACTGGCCTTACTTAAACCAATCTCTTTTGCCTTTCTATTCATTAAAATAGCGAAGTTCTCTGGCGTTAGCCCAGTATTCCTGACTAAAGTATTAATCGCGCTGTTAGACGAACCAATAAGAGCAATATGCCACAGATCTTCAATTTTAAATTTTTCTCCAACATTAATGAAATGGCTACTCGAACTAAAATCAGCAGTTGTAACCACTGTCGACGTTGCCCACTCCGGTTTTAAATCCATTAAGACCAAGGCGGCCATCAACTTTGTAATGCTCGCGAGCGACCGTACTTCGGCGGCATTCTTACTAAACAAAACCGTATTAGTTTCATCATCAAGCACTAAAACGGAAGTAGCAGTTAACTCGACTGGACAGG
>Ga0209542_10006825_pt1 | contig 22045 bp, 22 predicted proteins | sample RifCSPhighO2_01_FD_184028 | JGI IMG/M metagenome (GOLD analysis project Ga0209542, IMG submission 184028) | Soil microbial communities from Rifle, Colorado - Rifle CSP2_plank highO2_0.1 (SPAdes) (version 2) | ecosystem: Environmental > Terrestrial > Deep subsurface > Rock core/Sediment ... | reverse complement strand
ATGATTCATTAATCAAATTAAGGGATAAAACCAATCAAGAATATACTTCAGTTCCTGCCATCAAAATAGGGCGGTTATGCGTATCGGATGATTATAACACTCAACTAAGAGATTCTCATTTTTCAGGAATGGGAAAAATAATATTTTCTGCAGTATTAGGGATGACCATAGAACTTAGTCAGGAAGTAGGATGCCGCCTCATCACTACTCACGCTAAAAAATCAACCAAAGCATATCAATGGTATGAAAAATTGGGTTTTCTGTATTCATTCAACCAAGAAAAAACAAAAGAACTATTGGCGAAAGAAAGTGTTGAATCTATTTCTATGCTATATGATCTACATAGAATATTAAAATGAAACTTATCTTAACTTTAAATTAGGAGGAAGATTTTTAGCCAATAGGTGAACTTCTCTTTCAGTTTTGGTCAATTTAACCGGCTTTTTTGAGAAAAGTATATTTAATAACCTTTCAGCGTCTTTTCCTTCCAATACCGGTGTTTCTTCTATTGCCTTAGCCATTCTAAACTTATTTCTTCTATTCTTTATAATTTTTTTGTAAAGCTAACCGGTTTTATGGCAACGTATTCCTCAATTTTCCGCAATCTTTTTAAATAACCACCTTTCTAAAGCCTTATCAAGCAATCAAAATGAAGATCCCTAAGACTATCAAGAAATTCTGCCGGTTCTGCAGAAAGCATACCGAACAGAAGGTCGCTCAAAATAAAAAGAAAGCGCCTAGTTCCTTAAGCCGAGGTTCAAAGTATCGGGCCAGATTACGAGGAGCAGCGCGAGGTACTGGAAACTTAGGAAGGTACTCAAAGCCTGCGGTGACCAAATTCAAACGTACTGGCGCTAAAAGTACTAAAAAGACTGATCTTCGTTACACCTGCGCGGTCTGTAAGAAAACAAGCTCGCAGAGCAAAGGCATGAGAGTAAAAAAAGTGGAGCTGGTATAAATGAATACGTTAATGTCAAATCCAAAAAGCAAATTTATCAAAGTCCGCTGCGCCAAGTGCAAGAATGAACAGATCATCTTTGGCAATGCTTCCCATGTAGTAGCTTGCTTAGTATGCAGCAAGGAAGTTGCCTATCCAACCGGCGGGAAAGCGAAGATCTCTGCAAGGGTGTTGGAAGTCTTGGAATAATTCTAGCCAAACCTTTATAAAAACAGCAATTCAGGAATAGAAAATGTTTTACAAAAAGAAAGGATACCCGGAAGAAGAAGAGATAGTCTTCTGTAAAGTGAGCAAGATTTTTCCCAATTCAGTGTTTGTAGACCTTCTTGAGTATGGTGAACAAGGGTTAGTCCACATCTCTGAGATCGCTCCTGGAAGGATCCGTAATTTGCGGGATTATGTGGTTGAAGGAAAGCAGATTGTCTGTAAAGTTCTCCGTATCGATCGGTCTAAAGGCCACATCGACCTTTCCCTAAGAAGAGTAGGCTCTCATCAGCGCCAAGCGAAATTAGATGAAATAAAACAGGAATTAACTGCAGAGACCCTCATCCAGAATATGGCTAAGAGGATGCAAAAGCCGGTAGAAGAATTATATAAACAGGTTACAGAAAAGATATTCAAGGAATATTCTCATCTTTATCTCTGTTTTAAAGATGTCGCCGCAGGCGAGGCCAGCCTGGAAACACTTGGTCTGGATAAAAAAATATCTGAAGAGCTTACCGCCGCTATCGTAGACCGGTTTAAACCGTCAAAAATAACCATCAAGGGGGAGATCAAGATCCAATCATATGCATCAGATGGCGTGGAAAAGATAAGGTCAGTGCTCCTGGAAATTGAAAAGATATCTCCTACCATCGACCTGTTTTACTTAGGCGGCGGCCGCTTTAAAGTGACCATTGAAGACCTCGATTACAAGGCGGCAGAGCAAACCATGAAAAAAATCCAGGATATGCTGGAAAAATTCAATGACAAGTCTTCTACTGCGGTGTTTGAACGGGAAAAGACTGAATAAATCTAAAGAGAACCGTTATGAATTATTCAAACTTCTCTAAACCATAACCAACAAATAAAAAAAAACAACGATGGCCGAACATATCCGCAAGTGTGTAGATGACCAGCATTACACTCTGGAGAAAAATTGCCCTCTCTGCGGGAAAGAAACTATCCTCCCCCGGCCGCCGAAGTTCTCCCTGCAAGACAAATATGCTTCTTTACGGCGTGAATCAAAGAAAGAAGAGTTGAAGAAAAGAAAACTGCTCTGATTTGATGCATTTTTTTACTAATCACTAACAAATCTAACTCAATGCAGCACGAAGGTCAATAAATCGCCATTATCATACAACCCTTTTACATCTCCTTCCATCAGGAGCGTTGAAGTGTTAGAATATTTCTTGTCTACGATAAGAGCGCCTTTAAAGTATAGCATCTTCAGTTCTTCATTTTCCAAGGTATACCGCAATTTTTCTCCTACCCGTAACTCTCCATTGCCGCGAGGGAGTTCAAGATCTTTTAATTCGATATTTTCCAATTGCAAGTGTTTGTAATTTAATCCATGGAACGAGATAGGAAGAGCTTTTTCTGAAGAAAAGGCGATATTATTGACTTCAATGCGCTTCGCTGTGCCGGAAAGCGACAGCTCTGACGTTTCCAGATCGACTTGCCCCGCAAAATCCTGGATAGAAAGAGTAACTTCTTTCAAATTTTTAAGTTCTAATTTATCCCCATTGACGGTGATGGTGGTGGAAAGGTCATCAAATTCCAAACTGACTTCTTCAACGGTAGCATTCTTCTCTACGGCCGGGATCTTATCAAAGGAGAGTGAAAGAGGTATACTGCGATAATTTTTGATCTTATTCCCCTCACCTACCAATTGATAGAGTTCTTGCTCTATATCTTGTTCCGCTTCCTCGCCAGCTAGTTTTTGGGTGGCATTTTCTGTATATCCTACGATAGCGCTCATGAAACTGTTACCGGCATCATGATTCTCATTTGAATACAATAAAAAGAATAGGCCTCCTAATACTAACGTTACCATGAAGATATAAAACCGTAGATTGGGACGATGTCCTTGGGGAGTTCCTTGGCTAAACATAAAACCACTTCTTTTATTATAAACTTCTTTTACCCATAATTGAGATTTAAAGAGATTTAAACAATAAGCTTTAATAAACTTTTTGGTTATACGCCCCTCTATGCCAGAACTGCCAGAAGTGGAAACCATCGTACGACAATTGCAGAAGAAAGTAGCTGGAAAGGTGATTCAGAAAGCTGAAGTGTATGATGCGATAGTTGATCCCAGGATAAAAAAGCTTTCTTCAACCTCTATACAACGAACATGGCGCCGTGCTAAGTATATTGTCATGGAATTAGGCAACGGGCAGTATATCCTTACCCATCTAGGCATGACTGGACATTTTCATTTTTTAGACAAGAATCATAGCTCTAATCGCCACCAACGTTTCATGGTCGCTAAATTTTCTTTCACAGATGGTTCTTTTCTGGCCCACAACTCTATCCGAAAATTTGGCCACATGAGATTAGTAAATAAAAAGCAGCTACAGCAAGTTCTAGGTAGGCACGGCCCGGAACCATTAGACAAAAACTTTGCTCTGCAACAATTCCAAGAAATTTTAGTGAAGAAAGCGCGTTCTAATATCAAAACCACACTCATGGACCAGTCAGTAATAGCAGGCATTGGCAATATCTACGCTCAGGAAGCATTGTATTTTGCCGGTATTTCTCCGCTGCGCCAGGCAGGCTCATTATCTTCACAAGAAACAAAAAAACTTTACACTGAAATTCGCCGAATCTTGCAGCAAGCCATTGTGCACCATGGCTCTACCGTCGATAATTACAGTAATCTAGAAGGCAGCGGAGGATTTCAGAATTATCTGTCTGTGTATCAACGGGAGAAGTGCGGAAAGAAACATGCTTTAGAAAAAATAACTGTGGGCGGAAGGGGCACCAGTTACTGTCCTACCTGCCAGAAATAATTGAGCGATCGAATGGTATTCAAAAAATTACTCAAAAAGCTGAAAGAAGCCGCTATAGAAAGGAATATAGGGAAGAATTCAGAAAATAATAACCCCGAGTATTCAAATCGTTTTCTTAAATTCTATCATAATAACAAGGGCAGGTTATTAAAGGAGCGGAAATCATCATATTACGAAAAGAAGAAAAATGGCATCTGCGTGCGCTGCAATAAACCGGTTATCGAAGGAATCATTTTTTGTGAGTATCACCAGCAGAAGCAAGTAGGATATAATAAAGAGGCGAGGGAAAAGTGAAACCAAGACCAGAACCAGAAAATATCTTTAAGAAGAAAAAGAAAAAAAAGTCAGGTCACTCCGTTCGTGACGTTCCTAGCGGAACGAAAGGAGATGAATGGGAGATAGATGATTCAGATTATCCCGTGCATGAGAAATATACCGAAGAGGAACCGGTGAAGAAGTAAATCTTTATCAGAATGCAATATCGATATCTTACTATAATTCCTTTTATTGTAATTCTCTCACTTTCCCAAAATAATATCCCCCTTTCTCTCCAACCACATACACTTCAAAATTCTTAATATCATCCAAAAAAGGGCTGAGCAATTGCTCTTTTAGCACGTCTGTTCCTTCCAGCAGAGGATTGAAACTAGGGACAGCAATAAGTTCTTTACTCTTCCCTAATTTTTTACTCTCTTTGCCCTTTCCTCTACCTTTCCACGTCCCTTTCAGGAAACATTTGTATTTCTCCCATTTGCTCCCTTCGCGGATGGTGACAGCAGGATGTTCATGCCCTATAACTATCCTTTCTGCTTCCGTTTCCACTAACTCATCACCATGCACAATTAAGGTATTGCCGATCTTATATTCATTGACCACTACAATTCCTCTTTTATCCGCTATAGGCTTGATGATAGGATCGTGGTTTCCTTTGATGATAATCACTTCTGAAACATTCCTCAGCAGAAAATCCAGAAATTCCAGCACTTCTCTCCATTCCTGCCGCAGGACTTTGCCGAATTCATGTTTTAAGTCTCCGTTGATGATGACTTTGGCAGGTTTTACTTTTCCCAGGATCAGCTTTACTTTATTGATTATCTGTTCCAGCTGGAAGCGGGGAACTAAAATTCCTTTGCGATGCAGAGATTCCTCATAGCCGATATGCAGGTCATTGATGACCAGCACTTTTTCTGCTTCAAACCATAAAGCGGTGTCCACAATTTTGATGCCTTTGCTTATTTCCATTCTAGAGTTTTTTATGAAGAAATATTTATAAATCAATTGGCTCACAATCAAACTTATGCCTCGGTAGCTTAGCGGTGGAGCAGATGGCTGTTAACCATCAGGTCGCCCGAAGTTTGGCCTTCTGGACCAAACTGGCGAATTCGAACCGGGCCCGAGGCGTATTTTTTCTAGGGGAATTTTATCCCCCTTTCTTCTAATATCTTTATTCTATCGTAGATATTAGTGCCCGGTGACAGTTTCCCTACCTCTGACCAAACTAAGTATCTCGTAATTGTATTATAACTGGAAAATCCAATTAGTTCCATCCATTGTTTCAAGTTCTTTTTTCCATTAATGTCAATATGATATGTGATTAATTTTGTTCCCTTTCGTTCCCTATGATAAGTTGCGGCAAAGTATGTAATGCCAAGTTCAACGAGTAAACATTTTACAGATTCATGAAGATTTTTACTGTATGTTCCGTGGTTAATAGTCGGGTATTTTCCGTCTTTCTTAAAGGATAAGCTAAAATCAGTATCCGCCAGACCTCGTAAGAAATTTGCTTTCATATTTAGGCTAGAATTTTGTATTATGTTTGGAATATCTATGTTTCTCTTTGGACTAAATGAAATCTCGCAACAATAATGGAAGAAGGTAAGAATTGCTTTAGAATAAAATGAAATATTCACGGTTCCCTTTTTTGTTCGCACTACGGGTACTTCTTTATTGAATAAATTTTTAATCAAAGGCTTTAGAAACTGCTGATAACAAGAGTATTCATTTATGTGATGTCCATCGTAGGATAAACGATAATCTACTGTTAGGCCACGTCTTACTATTTTCATATACCCATCCCCTACATGAAATCCTAAGAAATACGCTAATTCTGGTGTTAGATATTCTGGTATTTTAATTCCATGTCTAATATCATTTCTGCTATATTCTACTTTTGTTAGGTCAAATTTCATCATTTTCAATCACCTCTTTGTTTTCACTTTAAACAAAGAGTCAAAGAAAAGAGGCATTTCAGCGAAACTTCTTAAATTTCTTCTCTGCCAAAGGCTGAAATAATTTTATGGGGAGTTTTGCGTTGTCCTCTTTTGATCATGTTTTTATTCCAATTCCATAAATCCTTTCAGCAATCTTTCTCATCAATTCTGTATCCTGACATTTCTTAAACAACAATTCCCCATAGCCATGAACGACTACTTCAACTCCCTCTGTCTTGAGAACCAGCAAGATGGGCGTTTCTAAAATAATCTCAAATTTCGTTTTAATCTTTTGCAGGTCTAAGTGCTGCTGTTTTTTAAGTTTAGCTGAATACGCTGCCTTAGTTTTACATTTCTCTACCGTAAATTCGATCATGCCTTGATATTTCCTTAATTTTATATAAAATTATCATGGAAAAAACAAATCTTTTTAACCGAATGATTTATATACCTAAATGTATTTTCTAGAACTAATATTTCAGTCATAATCAGAGGTGAAAGTTAGATGGTTCAAAAAAGAGGAGGGTCTGCCTTCGCTAGCAAAGGCGGAGTTGAATTACATAGATTAGCCCATTACGCGTTCTTTTTAGGTATTGCATTGGCTTTAGTAGTGGGCATATTCCACAGGGTGTTTGATTCGCTTTTAGGGGCAGATGCATCTCGCGTCTATGTCACCACATTTGTCCTTTTGGGAACATTGGTGGGATTGTTTAATCTGACTGCAAAAGAAACAACTCCTTTCTTGACCGCGGCAGTAGCATTGATGTTGGCAGGGATCGTAAATCTCAATCTTGTATACGGTGTAGGAGACATATTAAGGCCAAGCTTAAGCAACATTGTGGTCTTTGTCGTTCCTGGGGCGATTATCGTGGGAATGAAAGCGATCTGGCGCTTAGCGTCGAATTAATTTTTTCTTCTCTTTTTTCCTTCAATTTTTCTCATGCTTTAATTTTCAATAGGGGATTTTGACAAACTTACCGAAGGCAAAGCCTTAGGAGGCCCCGAAAAACCATTTTTCGTTACCTATTCAAAATCCTTCAATAATATATTAATAAGAAATTTTAAAACGAAAAGAATCAATATCAGAGAGCTAGCAATTAAAATTATACACTTTTCAAATCTGCTTGGATGGATCTTACTTTCTCAATCTTTTGGTCTATGTCCACCATCTTGTCCTTGGCGGTGGTTTTTTTCTTGATTAGATTAGTTTCCTTTTTCATAAGTTCAGAAATCTGGCTGCGCAAGGAAATTTCTTTTGTTTGAGTGGAACCTAAATTATCGGAAAGCTCAGCCATCTTATTCTCTAACTTTCTTCGAGAACTTCGCAAGCCTGATAATTCACGGTTTAAGTCCCGTAAAGCGGCATCGAGAAGGGCGCGTTCTTTATGCATCCATTTATTAGTGCTTCCTTCTCCTACTTTTGTAGATGGAGCAGAAGGTTTCGCTCTTTTTGTATGTTTCTTCGCCTTGGGATGGCTGGTTTTTTTCATAACTCTTCTCTTTTTTGCTCTTTTTTTCTTTTTTATAGTCTTAAGAGCTCGACCCTGACTTACTACTGGCATAGAAGAAGTGCTTGGCGGTGAGGGCTGGACACTTGCTTCCATGTTTTGTTCTGGTTTGGAAGCCAGGTCTTTTTCTTCAGGGATAAGCACAACTTTATTTCGCTTGAACCTATCAAAAAATCCCATCTGCCTTTCACTTCTTTTATGGGGACACTAAATAGTATACCTTTATAAATTTTTTGTGGTCGCTATTTTCAGAAAACAAATCCTCAGCTTCCCTTACGGATGATCTCTTCTAATCTTCCTTTCAGTTTTCTATACGTATCTTCTTTGATGTATCCCCTATTATACCCTTCCCTTAATGTTGCCAGCTTATGCCTATAGTCCGACATATCTCTTTTGATGATAGTCTTAGGTTTTACAACTGTTCTTTGTATGGTCCTATGCTTTATGATCGTTCTTTGTTTGATGATGGTCTTGGTCTTTTGTACTTTAACTTTCTTGATCTTACGTTGGGTGAAGTAAAGCGCGACTAAAATTGTGATGGTGACGATGAATAAGGCAGGCACGATCCAGATCAGCGCGATTTCCCGGCCGGTGGAGGTCGCCAAGCCTGCCAGCGTGGCAAGTTTTGTTTTATCTTCAACGGTGAATATCTCGGTGGCGGTAGCAAAAGAATCCTGATATAGAATTTTGAGGGAATAGACATAATCTCCTGGTTTTATATCCGGGGGAAGGGTGACCGTCTTAGAAAAGGAGGCTTTCGTTTCCACAAAGACAGTCTCTTCTTCCTGATAAACTATATTATTGTTCATATCCAGCACGGTATGGATTAAAGTGACGTTAGTGGGCGGAATGTTTCCTAAATTAAACAAAGATAATGCGACTTTCACTTCTTCCCCAGGAGAAAATTTTTTCTTGGCTAAATCTAAACTGGCATCAAAAATCGGTTTCTCAGATTCTATTTCCATGACTAAGGAAATGGTCCTAAAAATCTCTGCGGAATCTTTAGTTGCAGTTATGGTTATGGTTCCAGTATAGACATCGGGCTGAGCATTGCGGGAGGGGTTGAATACGAACCAGAGAGTTTGAGTGTCTTTCGCATTTAAGGTAAAGAAGGTCGGGCTTATTGACACAATCTGTCCGAGTGGATTATCAAGAGCTAATTGCAATGCCGCGTCCCCGTCGTTGGTCACATCAATGCTCTTAGTAAGTTTTTCTGATTGCTTGAGATTTATTTTAATGATGTTCTCGCTGAGATCTAATGAAAGTAATTCTTTCTTCTTTGGCGGGCCTCCTCCTCCCCCGCCACCTCCACCGCCGCCCCCTCCTCCTCCGGCACCAGTTTCGCCCTGACCAGTCCCTGGCGTAGAGATGGTGAGGTTAAATTGAGCTTCCCTGCTTGCGTTTACGTCACAGTTAGAGCCGTCAGCTACGGTAGTGAGTATGGAATGGCTGCCAGCCTGAGCTCCTATGGGAGTAAAACTTATGTAGCCGCTTTGATTAATGTCAAATAGAGAAGTGTTGTCTGCATAACTGAGGCTGGTATTTGCTCCATAGAAAGTAGCGCTTACTTGTAACGTGAAGGCCGTATTAACTGTTGCAGCCTGATCAGCAATGGCACTAATTGCTGGCGGTTTGGCGATGCATAAACTTGCTGATCCAGTAGCGGTCGCCGAGGCAGCTGAAGTTAAGGTGGTTAGCTTATCTGTGATGTTAAAAAAAACAACAAAAAAACTGGCTAGGTTTACTAACAAAAGAAGTATGGCTAATAATAACATCGTCCTCTTTTTTAGTACCATTTATCAGTCGATAGAAAGCAATAACCTATAAATACTTATCTTTTTTGGAAAATTCTTTAGGGAACTTTGAAAAAAAGGAATTTTCGCAAAATAGATTTACTTCAGTACGAAAATTACGCTTATTTCAAAGTATCTTAGAGAAGTGTTATGAATTATTCAAATTTCTCTTTAAGGTGTATTGTCTATTTCTTTTCAATGGATCCTTTCGTCGATATCTTTCGCGACTTCTTTAAGTTCAGTAAATACTGATTCCGTATCTCGTCTCAAATCGTCTATCAGGCGGAGAAGGCTCTGTTCCCGCAGCAAGTATCCTTCCTTCTCCCGCACTACTATGCCTGAATCCATAAGCTTGATTAAATGATGCACCACTGTCCCCCGGCTTAGATTCAAATGTTCCGCGATCTCATCCGAAGAAAGATGGTTATCTGATCTTTTGACTAAGGTGATGAATATCCTGAAACAGCTGCTATCTCGGTCACGCAAGCCAAACAATCCTAAGGAGTTACCTAGCCATTGAAGGTCTGCGTTGAGGTTGCCTTCCTCTGTTCTGCGGATTTTGATGACCGTCACTCTTCTTATCATGGGTGGTAAATAATTGCCGAATTTTTAAACTTTACCCGAAAAATTTATATATTGTTTCAATTTCAACTAGTTTAAGTCGATTTAAGGTCAACTAAACAATGGGGGATAAAGGCCAAATGGCAGAAAAAGCAGAAAAACAAAATATGGAAGAGCCAGTAAGTAAAACAGAATTGAGCATAGAAGAATTAACTGATCTTCTCAAGCGAACGCAAGCCAACTTCGAAAATTACCGTAAGCAGACCCAAACGTATATTGAAGATATTAAAAAAATGGCAGCCCGCGATATCCTGCTGCAAGTTTTGCCCATCCTCGACAATTTTGAATTAGCATTAAAAGTTGTCCTTCAAGATCAAGCGAATATGGAATTTGTTCAAGGGATTAATTTGATCCATGCTCAATTACTGCAGCTGCTTCAACATAATGATGTGGTACAGATAGAGGCCATCGGAAAAAATTTTGATCCTTATTATCATGAAGCTTTGATGAAAGTCCCATCAGAAGCGCCAGCAAATAAAATCTTAGAGGAATTTCAAAAAGGCTTTACTATGCAGGGAAAAGTGCTGCGGCATGCTAAAGTTAAGGTGAGCGCTGGCCAGGCTGCAGGAACTAGTCAAAAAGATGATCAAACAGATAATCAAAATAAAAACAATCAAAACAAAGATGAAAATAAAACTGGAGGTCAATAAAAATGACAGAATACAAACCAAATGTTAAAAATTTAAAATACATTGTTGAAAAAGCCTTTGTTGCGGCTACTGGAGAAATGGATGAAGAAATAAAAGAAAGACTTTACGCTGGTGTAGAAGCGTTAGTCAAACTTTATGAAGAAAATCCTAATGCCTTCTATGCAGTTGCAGCAGCTTCTCTCGCCGAAGGTGCACAAGCTTTTGGAATAAAAAATGATGTAGTTCCTATGCTGGTGGATTATTTAATCAGAAGATCGGGATTAAAAAATGATAAGGATAACTATCGAGGAGGAAATTAAAAATGACAGACACACCCAAAAATAAAGTTTCAGGCCCTACTATCGGAATTGATTTAGGTACAACTTTCTCTGCAGTAGCAGTGTTGGAAGGAGGAAAGCCGACCATCATCCCTAATGCGGAAGGAACTCGGACTACTCCAAGCGTGGTACACATCCGGGATGAAGAGGTCATTGTCGGTCAGATTGCAAGGAACCAAGCTATCATCGATCCTTTACATACTATCCGCTCTATCAAGAGAAAGATGGGGACAGATGAAAAAGTTGACATCGGCGGAAAAGAATATACTCCTGAACAGATATCAGCTATGATCCTGCAGAAACTGAAGCGCGATGCAGAAGCATACCTCGGCCAGGCCGTGCATAATGCAGTTATCACTGTCCCTGCATATTTCAATGACGCGCAACGACAAGCTACTAAAAATGCGGGAGAGATCGCCGGGCTGAATGTCCTACGTATCATCAACGAGCCTACCGCTGCTGCACTAGCGTATGGGTTAGATAAGCAGGAAAAAGAACACACTATTCTCGTCTTTGATTTTGGCGGAGGAACCTTTGACGTTTCCATTTTAGAATTAGGAGATGGGATTTTCGAAGTTAAATCTACCTCCGGAGATAATTTTCTTGGCGGAGATGATGTAGACCAACTCGTAATCGATCATCTGGCTAAAATCTTCAAGAGTTCTACCGGTATCGATCTGCGCAATGATGCGACTGCCATGCAGAGATTGAAAGAAGCGGCAGAAAAGGCAAAAATTGAATTATCATCCAAGACTAAAGTGGAGATAAGCATCCCTTTCATCACTGCCGACCAGCATGGGCCAAAACACATCAAGGAAGAATTAACCAAAGCTAAATTTGAAGAACTGATCGCAGATATCCTCAAAAGATTAGAAGCTCCGGTCAAGAACGCTTTACGGGATGCGGAACTTACACCTGCAAAAATAGATAAAGTGATTTTCGTCGGCGGCTCGACCAGGATCCCTGCCGTGCAGGAGCTGGTAAAGAAACTCACCGCAAAAGAAGGAGATAAATCCGTGAATCCTGATGAAGCAGTAGCGGTAGGAGCGGCGATCCAAGCTGGAGTCCTTGCCGGCGACATAAAAGATATCCTGCTCTTAGATGTCACACCTTTATCTTTAGGAATCGAAACCTTAGGAGGAGTGTTTACTCAGCTTATCGAGAGAAATAGCACCATCCCTACCAAAAAATCGCAGATATTCTCCACTGCGGCTGACAGTCAGACTGCCGTAACTATCAGGGTCGCCCAAGGAGAAAGGCCCATGTTTGCTGATAACAAAATCTTGGGGCAGTTTGATTTAGTCGGAATACCTCCTGCTCCACGAGGAGTGCCGCAAGTCGAAGTCACCTTTGACATCGATGCGAATGGAATACTTCACGTCAGCGCCCAGGATAAAGGGACCGGCAAGGAGCATAAGATCAAGATCACTGGCAGCGGAAATCTCAGCAAAGACGAAGTTGAGAAGATGAAAGAAGAAGCAAAGAAGCATGAAGCTGAAGATGCGAAGAGAAAAGAGAAAATCGAAGCTGACAACAATGCCGAAGCAGTGCTCTTCCAGACTAAAAAAGCCTTAGAAGAATTCAAGGACAAGATAGATGCAGCTACCAAAAAGAAAATCGAAGCTAAGATTTCCGAACTGGAAACCGCTAAGAAGGCCGAGGATGTTCCAGCGATCAACGCTAAGATCGAAGAGCTGAACAAAACAGTACAAGAGATCGGCACCAAGATATATCAGGAGACGGCTGCGCAACAGGGAGCAAAAAAAAGTTCAGGGCAATCTGCTGGAGCTGAGGGGTCATCTGAAGAAGGCAGTGAAAACATTGTCGATGCAGAATTCACGGAAAAAGCTAAGGATAAGAAAAAGGAAAAAGGGAAGGCATAACTTTTTAATTATTCTTCTTTTTTTTATTTTCTGGATAACAAATGAAACCTATGAGACTTCCCACTGAACAGCAATGCCTGGACTATTTTACCGATTATAAAGTACCAGGAAATATCTTCCGCCACTGCTGCAAAGTCCGAGAGGTGGCAGTGTTTTTAGCCACGCGATTGCAGGAAAAAAAAGTGCCTATCAATGTTGAATTTGTAAGCTGTCTGGCCTATTTTCATGATCTCTGCAAGATGGTAGTCATAACTGATTTTGGAAAAAATAAATTCCATAAAGATGCCAAAATCACCTCAGAACAAAAAGAGTTTTGGGAAGAGATGCGAAAGAAATATCCGCAGCATTATGAAGGAGAGGTAGCCTATCTGATCTTTAAGGATGCATATCCAGAATTAGCGTCATCTCTGCGTTATGTGAGCAGTTCTAAGAATGAAGACCCTACTTGGGAACAGCTTATCGTGCATTATGCTGATCTGCGTGTTTTACAGGAGAAAGTGGTCGCCGCTTCTGACCGTTTAGCCTATCTTCGCCAGCGCTACCCACATGGAGATGAAGTCTGGGATAAACATGAACAGAAGATACGGCAGCAAGAACAAAAAATATTTTTCCCTCTCTCTTTTGATCCAGATGAACTAGGAGCAAAGCTGGAAGAAATGAACAGAGAAATGAAAAGAGAAATGAACAGAAAAATTGAACAAACATCTTCACAGGTGCAGCATGGCCAATAAAGATTATTATCAAATTCTAGGTGTGCAAAAAAGCGCCGCTAAGGAAGAGATAAAGAAAGCATTTAAGAGATTAGCGATGCAGTATCACCCCGACCGTGCCTCAGAAGATAAAAAGAAAGAGCACGAGGAGAAGTTTAAAGAGATCAATGAAGCCGTCTCTATACTGGGCGATGATAAGAAAAGACAGCAGTATGATCAGTTCGGCAGCGCCGCTTTTTCTGGAGGGGCCGGAGGAAGCGCCGGAGCGGGATTCCAGCAAGGTTTTGATTATTCAGATATCATGTCTCAATTCAGGTCAGGCATGTTCGGTGATTTTGATGATATTTTTGATCACCTTTTCGGCGGCAGCGGAGGCGGTGGAAGACAAAGAGCGCGGCGCGGAGCAGACTTATTGTATGAAACAGAGATAACTTTGGAAGAAGCATACTCCGGCGCTCCTAAGACTGTCTCTTTAAATAAATTGGAGCGATGCCAGGAATGCCAAGGAAAAGGAGCGCACCAATTTGAATCCTGCCATCACTGCCATGGCTCAGGTTATATGAAAAGGACCCAGCGTACTCCCTTCGGCTTGTTTCAGCAGACTGGTCCATGCCCTTACTGCCATGGAAAAGGAGAACTTCCTCAAGATTCCTGTGATAATTGCGGAGGAGAAGCAGTAGTCAGAAGAAAAAAAGAACTTGAAGTCTCTATCCCTGCCGGCATTGAAGATGGGATGCGCTTGCGTGTTCCCGGCGAGGGAGAGATAGGAGAACAAAACGGCCCTGCTGGAGATCTTTATCTACAGATCCGCATAGAAGCCCATGAATTGTTTCAAAGAAAAGGAAAGGACTTGCATCTGGCTGTCCCAATCTCTTTTTCGCAGGCAGTATTAGGCGATGAGATTGATGTTCCTACTATCGATGGAAAAGCAACATTAACTATCGCTCCAGGAACCCAGACTGAAACCATCCTGCGCATGCGCGGCAAGGGGATGCCGTCCCTGCATGATTCTGGAAAAGGAGACCAGATGGTCACGGTGCAGGTGTTGGTGCCAACCAAGCTCAGCAGGAAACAGAAAGAACTGATCAAAGAGCTTCACGAGGAGAAGCCGCAGCCTGGATTTTTTAAGAAGATTTTCACGAGTACGTTTTTGTAAAGGAACGGTAGGATAATGAAAGTTATATCCTGCGTGTATTGAAACCTTTTGTTCATTGTAGGTATAACTGCGCCGCTGCAAGACTTTTACAAATACAATTGTTCAGTTTTACAATTTTTCAGTTTTTGATCAACTTAGGGATCACGATGGGATTTTACTCATACTTCCCTCGATTCATATATCTCCAGGCCGCATATAATCCGATGATTCCCAGCAGTATCCCTATCAATAACCACGGCGCGATGATAGAAAATGTTCCACCCATCCCCACCGCCGCCCCAGTCAATGCAGGCGGAGCGAGATTAAATTTTTGTGCATCTTCTTCTGTGACCAGGTCAGTGTTAAATGTGAATTTCTTTTCATCCATGCGCACTAAGTTCCAGAAATGCACGGTCATCTCAAATGTATATTTGCCTGGGCCTTTGTCTTTGGCATCCAGATAATCAGAAATTCTCTGCATCATCTCTGCTTCGATATCTACTGAGCGTGTCCTGAATTCATCAATCTTATTTTCTTCCTTGAATACTTCTACGTCTACATAGACGTTGCGGATCTGCTGATTCCACTTGTTGAGCAGGTCAAGCGTGTACTGATTCACTTTATAGGCAATGAGGTAGCGGTCGAAGTAGGTAATGTCTACTTCTGGTTTTCCAATCAGAAGAGTCTTGTACAATTCTAAAGTTTGGCCATCATATTTGGTGATGGCCGAGACTTCATACTGCCCGGCATCGTTGAAATTATCTTTTTCGATAGTTGTGGTGAGTAATTTTGTTTCCTTGGTATTCAGGCTTGCAGTCGGCGTTTCTAATTGGTGTTGTTTTTGTTCTTTATCATTAACATAGAAGGTAGTCTGTACTTCATTGATATCTTTTTTCCCAAGGTTCTTCACTTCTGTGACTAATTCCACTTCATTTCCTTTTTCATGAAAATTCAATGATCCTTCGATGTACAGGTCAGGATACGGGCCAGTAAAAGTTATTTTATACTTCAATAATAATTTAGAAGAGACGGCGTTATCCTGCGCATCCCCGAATCTTTCTTCGATAACGATATTAGCGATGGAGCTTCCAGGCGGGATGTCATCTTTCTTGAATTTTATTTCGAAGTCTACCTCCTTGGCCTCATCTTCAGGGCGGAAGGTCAATTTTTTTGGATCAGTCTTTATTTTTACAAATTCCGCCATCTCCCCCTCTTCATAAATGTCCACGGTGAATTCCCGCTGGTCATTATTGACTACCCATAGTTTTCCATCAATCTTGATATTATTTTCTTCATACTCATCAACTGCGATGTTGGTCTTTGCCGGGCGGATACCTATGGCCGTAACTATCTGGATGATGGCCAAAAGGATCAATATCCAGATGATTATTTTTGGTTTCATAATATCTTTGGGCTGTCAGTTGAGCATATCTCATATAAAATATAATGATTATTTTTTTCTAGGTTATCTAGAAGAAAAAGTTTAAATATATTAACATAATTACGTTTTTTTATGGAGGTATAAACAATGGCTTCAATAACATTATCCGTTCCCGAGGAAGTTAAACATGAAATGGAACACTTTTCCGAAATAAACTGGTCTGGTTTTGTCAGGAAGTGCATTTCTGAAAAAACCAGGGAATTATCCTGGAAGGAAAAGACGCTGCAAAAATTAAAGAAGGAAGAAGAAACCACTAAATGGGCTGTACAACTGCAAAGGGCCGGTAGAAAAGGAAGAGCTGAAGAATTGAAGAAGAAAGGGCTTTTATAAATGAAGTTTGTAGTTGATTCTAATGTGTTATTCACCTTTTTCTGGAAAGGTTCGGCCTTTGAGGACATATCATCAAAAGAAGAGATCACATTATTCTCTCCAGAATTTGCGCTGGAGGAGCTTGATAAATATTCTTTGGAAATAATCAGAAAATCAGGACTTACAAAAGAAGGATTTGATAAAAGAAGAAGAGAATTGGTTGAGAAAGTTAGTTTTATCCCTCTTAATGGATACTCTGATTTTTTTAAACAAGCTGAGTTTTTGGCAAACAAATTTTCAAAGGAACATAAGTCAGAATTTCTGGAGGATATAGATTTTTTTACTTTGGCCTTGAGATTAGATTGTCCAATCTGGACCAACGACAGATTATTTAAGAGGCAGTCTGAAGTTTCCGTACTTACAACTAAAGAAATGATTGAACTGTTATCCTGAATATTTCTATAGTTCATTTTATTAGCCCGTTATCGTAAAGGTTATGGTTGATATTTTGCTCCCTGCAGATTCATTTAATGGGACGCTTATATTTAAATCGGTAAGGAAATCATTACTGATGCTGTGCCAGTCTAAATTAATGACATGGAAGATGTTGACGCCGAGGGTAGTATTGGTCTCGTTCCATTCTGTTGCCGACGCCGTAGTATTAAACGCTCCACTTTCATTGGCTCTTATCCTGAAGCGGTAAAATGTCGAAGGTATACTTACTGCAGTGAAGAGAGGCGTTCCCGTGACCGTTATGTTCGCGATAATATTTCCCACGTTTTCCGCCCGAAGTGGAGAGGCATTATTTGGGGTGCTGACATTTGCCCCGGCCGGCAAGGTTCCGAAGGCAACAGTTTTATCAGTAATATTGATTGCTAAATACGATTGCACGGTGAAGTTTCTGGTGCTGGAGTTATCACCATATACAGTTTGGTCGTAGGCAGCGACATGCCAGAAGTAAGTAGTGTCGACCGCTAATTCTGTAGATATGGTGTAAGTGGTGTTATCGTTGGTAGTATTGAGAATGCCGCTGACATCTACTTCAGGATTGTTGAAAACGATACTATCATCAATTATTAAACGATAGCTGATATTTGGATCACTATCAGTGTCAACAGAATTATTCCAGATGAAAGTTGGCGTTCTGGAAGTAGTAGTAGTTAAATTGGCTGGAGAAACCAAGACCGGAGCTGGAGGAGCAGTATTGGCAGCGGCGGCAGCCGCCCTAATAGTCACATTGTTGGAGATGAATATTGCCCCATCATCATATCCATCATTGGGAGTTGCCCGTACCGTCCAATTATCACCAACTTTAGTCATACTACTAGCAATTTCGCTGGTCCTGTTGTAATACAATGCAGAAATTTGTTCTGCTGTCAGGCTGATGTTGAAAATTTTAATGTCATCGATAGTGCCAATAAATAATTCGTTTCCTGCACCTCCAATAGAAGTCGCTCCTGCGCCGATGTTAAGCATATCTCCATCAACGCCGCCGCTGCAGAGGCTTCCTGTTCCGATTACGGTTGTGTTTTCATACAATTGGTAGGTTGATCCATTGACTGACCAAGATAACATAGTCAATATTCCGGTCTTGACCGTTCCATGAGCATTAGCTCCGCATCTTCCAAAGACTTCATATTCAGCGCCGTTAAGCCCAAGAAACTGTTTATCGTTATCTACATCAAGGACCGTCTGAAATCCTGCAGGAGCATTGGCTCTGATCCAGGCCACAAAGGTGAAGTTCTTGAGATCAAAGATGGAGGCATTTGAAATTTGGATGAAATCATTTGATCCGTCAAATACATACGCTCCTTTGGTATCATGTCCTCCGGTCTGATTCCAGAACACTCCGCCATTTTCTGTGAATTTATCTGCAGGATTTAATCCCGTATAATCTTTTGTATTACTCGTATTTGTCCCATTGATCTGTTCAAAAGGCAGGTTCAGAACCATCAGCGGAGTATCGTTTCTGTACCAATTGTAAATCACTTTATATGAGTCACTGTCTCCTTCATTGACAGTAGGATATGCCGTAAGGTTAACACTGGTATCGTTGGTGGCAAGATTAGTGGTGTTTAATACTAGGGCAGATATATTTGGTATCGCTCCGACGGTGATATTGCCTGCGACCGTTCTTCCAACCAAGTTGATAGTATCATTTGCATAGATGGTTATGTTATGCGCTCCTTTGCCAGGGTAAATGGTCTGGTTGACACAGCTGAAGCTCGTGTTTATGCCATTGTTGATGGAGTACCAGCAATTGCTGATGGCGCTTCCATCTGTCACGGTGAAATTCAACTTCAAGCTTCCCGAAGAGAACACACTATGGTTTGTTGGAACAGTGATATTGACAACTGGCGGATTTTGGATAGTGACATTGTTTGAAGAGACCCTCGTTCCTTCTTCTATTCCATCATGGGGTGTGATCTCTACGCTCCAGACTTGCGCATCAGCAAGCTGCTGGCTGACGATGGTAGTGGTCTTATTATTGAAATGAGCGTTGATCTGCTGCGCGGTAAGAGAATAATTGTAGACTTTTAGTTCATCGATCGTACCATGGAAATCTTCATTTGCTTGTCCATCCCATCCTACACGTAAATTAGTTACCGCCGGGAACTCTGCAGAATGAGCACCAGTTCCATAACTTGCGCCATCGAGATAGAATGTTACGGTCGTTCCTGCACGGACAAAGGCGACATGATGCCAGTTAGCGTTAGTGATAGTTGTGGTCGTAGCTGAATTGATGTCTGCGCCATCAAACACTCTCAGTCCGCTGGTTCCGGTAACATAAAAGGCAGGATCGAAGTTGTTCACGCTAAAGATAGTTTGATAGGCATGGCTGGCGCCATTCTCTGCTTTGATCCAAGCCTCTACTGTATACGGGCCAGTTCCGATAACCGGGAAATTTGTAGTGTTTAGATTCACCACATCGTCAGCAGGACTGAAATTATATGCTCCTTTGCCGCCATATCCACCAGAAGAAAGGAAGACTGCTCCGGAGATAGAAGAGATATTATTCTCAAAGCCGCCGTAATCAGTTCCATTCATTATTCCATCTAATTCAAATGGCAGGTTGATAGCGGCGAATGGCAACCCATATAATTTCCAGTTGGTGATATTCTTGACCGCGTCACCATCTGCATCGGTGATAGCGGCATAGACAGTGAGATTCACGCTGGTATCGTTCAGCCTGACATTGGTGGTATTAAGGACTAATGAAGTAAGTACCGGCTTGGCGTTAGTCAGTCCAGAGATGATCACCTGATTGGAACGTACTACCGCTCCATCTTCCACTCCGTCGTTAGGAGTGGCATCGACAGTCCAATTCTCTCCGGCTTTGGTTTCATTAAAGACAATCACCTCGGTCTTGTTTTTGAATATGGCGAAGATCTGTTGGGCTGATAATGTTTTCTCCCAGATGCGCAGCTCATCGATAGTTCCATTGAAATAACCTGCCGGGGTAGCGCCATTGTAACGGCCGAGGTCGAGAACCCTGGTAGCGCTTCCAGTAGGTTTGTTGATGATCGCCCCTACTGATCCAGTATCATATACTCCATCAACGTAGAAGAGGACATTAGTGTAGTTGCCTACGGCTGCGACATGGTGCCAATCATTGTCAATTATTTTGAAATCAGAGCTGTTCGCCCAAACCGTATACGTGGCCGCGACTCCCCGGTATAAAGCCAGAGTAAGATGGTTGTGTCCTAAACCACCGGTCCGATTTTCGTATGTAAAAAGGAATCCTTTTTCTCCTGTAGTGGGAGTATTTCCAGCGATAACCTGCAAGGAATTAGCGGTGTAATTATTGAATTTGATCCATGCTTCGATGGTGAAGTTGCCAGTATTCTGCATGAAGCTGAAATCAGAGACATTGCCTACCGAAGCGATGAAATCATTGATTCCGTCGAACGTATACGCTCCCTTGCTGTCATATCCTGCATCTTCGACCCAGGTCGCTCCAGAGATGGTGCCGTTATTGGAATTGATAGAATAATCCCGGGCATTATTGGTATTGGTATCGTTGATTCTCTCAAATGGCATGTTCAGGAAGGCGACGGAATCTCCGTCTCTGAGCCAGTCATAGATTATCTTGACTGAATCGTTATTTGAGTCTGTTTTATTAGCATAGGCGGTAAGGTTTTGGTTAGTGCTATTCAAATACGGGATGGTGCTATTCAACACTAAGGAAGTGATCGAAGGGAGAGTGTTCGCTAAAATAGTGATATTATTAGATGTTACCACTGCTCCATCTTCCTGGCCGTCATTTGGTGTCGCTTCCACTGTCCAGTTTTCACCAACCCGTAATTCTCTGGATACGATCTTATCAGTCCTGTTGTTGAAGATCGCGACAATCTGCTCTTCAGAAAGCGAGCGGTTGAAGATAAGCACTTCGTCACGTACTCCTGCGCTATCAAACGCGGTACCTCCCACATGATATCTTCCTATAAAGGATTTATCTGGGTTGTTGATGTTGGAAAATTCTTTGGTGGCAGCACTTCCAGCTCCAAAGGTAAGCGGCTTTCGCACCCCGTCAATATACATTCGGTTGTCTCCGTCGCCGGTGACCACGGCAAGATGATGCCACTGCTTGTCTTTATACCTGGTCTCTCCTTCACGGACGAACATACTCAGGACAGTGGTGCTTCCACGGATGTTGACGAAATTAAGCCCTTCATCAGTATATGCGCCTGTACTTGAACCTACACTAAAGATCATGACATCGGTAGAGACATCTTTATCAGTGATGGAGAATAAGTAATCTCCATTGGTAGTGCTATCGTTAGACCTGTACCACAATGAGATGGTTCCGGCACTGAGCCCTTCCAATCTTGAAAGATGCTGGGTCATCTCGATGTAATCTCCATTATCATCAAACAGATATGCTCCTTTTCCGTCAAATCCGGCAGTGGCATTCCAGGTTGCGCCGACGACAGAACCGTTATGCTGGTAACCGGAATAGTCAAAGGCATTATCGATATCAGTTCCATTAATTCTCTCAAAGGGCATGTTCAGCAAGGCGATAGGAGTATCATTCCTCAGCCAGTTGTAGATCACTTTCACTGAATCACTGTCTGCATCGGTTGAAGCAGGATAGGCGATAAGATTTGTTCCGGTGTGATTTGCTCTTAGATTGGTGGAGTTCAATACTAACGTTGAGATAGCAGGTTTGGTGTTGAGAATTGTAACATTATTTGATGTAACCATCGCTCCATCATCATATCCATCATTGGGTGTTGCTTGCACAGTCCAGTTTTCACTCCTACTTGTTTCCTGCGCGACGATGACATTGGTTTGATTTCTCCAGAGGGCGTAGATCTGTTCACTGGAAAGAGAACGGTTGAAGATAGTCACTTCGTCGATAGTTCCGTTCCAGAATTGAGTAGGGACGCTATCCTCTCTTGCGCCAATGAACGTTTTTTCTGACTCATCCCATTTACTCACGTTAATCCCAGGGAAAGGACATGCAGTAGCACCAACCTGCGTCCCATTTATGAACAAAGCCGTGTGCGTTAGGTT